>Ga0099364_10008860_pt1 | contig 14074 bp, 13 predicted proteins | sample TergutTh196P3_FD_73070 | JGI IMG/M metagenome (GOLD analysis project Ga0099364, IMG submission 73070) | Microcerotermes parvus P3 segment gut microbial communities from Pointe-Noire, Republic of the Congo - Th196 P3 | ecosystem: Host-associated > Arthropoda: Insects > Digestive system > Gut ...
CGACGGACGTGTGATGCCGCAGGATCGTGTCAACGAAGCCGTTGACAACGGACTGGACGTGATTTCCATCACGGATCACCTGGGGTCGCGCGGTCAATTCAAGTTGACGGAGGATCAGAACATGGCCTACACCGTTGCCAAGCCGGAAGCGGACAAGAAAAAGTTGATCCTCGTTCACGGAACGGAAATCACGGGAAACACCATGCCGCCGGGACATTTGAACGCCTTGTTCATTACGGACGCCAACGCCATTGCGCCTGCCGCCGCAGAAAAAGATTGGAAAAAAGCACTGGCCGTCGCCGCCGAACAAGGAGCGTTCATCCAATGGAACCATCCCGGTTGGGTGAATAACGGCGGCGGACTCAAAAAAGACGAGCCGATGTACTTTTCCGACTTTCACGAAGAAGCCCGGCTCAAGGGACATCTGCACGGCATCGAAGTGTTCGCCAACAGCGCGTGTTTGTATCATCCGGTCGCTCACGATTGGTGTAATGAAAAAGACCTTGCCGTAATGACAAACACGGACCTTCATCCGAGCGAATTGGAAAGGTTCGGTCCCCAGAATCAGCGGCGTCAAATAACGCTGATTCTTGCCAAGGAGCGGACGCTTGAAAGCGTGAAGGAAGCAATGTTCGCCAGACGGACCGTCGGTTGGGCGGCGGATATGGTCTTCGGACGAGATCCGTGGATCGAAAAACTGTTCCGGGCCTGCGTCGACATCAAGAAAACCGAGGCCGGTTTGACGTTACGGAATCGCAGTGACATTCCGTGCGTCATCGAGGCGGGCGATAAAACGTCGGAACTGGCGCCGCAAGGAACCGTGGAAATCGGACCGGCGAAAAAGTTGACCGTCACCAATTGGTTCGTCGGAGCGTTCAAACCGATGGAAGTTGTGCCGTAATGGCGTTTTGGTATTGTCCCATCGGGGCAGGGCGGTATCAGAAGCCATTTAGCCGGCAATCCGGTAACAATAATTCTAAGATTGAACGGAGGGAGCCGAGATGATCGACGATCTTGTTTGAGGCGTTGTTGAATGAGCTTATTCAATCAAAAAACATTTCAATGAAGGAGAGGAACCATGTCCGCACCGTCAACACCATTGACCTACGAAAACCTCCTCGAACTGTTTCGGGAAACACGGGAGCAGTTCCGGGAAATTACCCGACAACAACGCGGGCCGTCGAGATTCTGCCGCAGCCGGAAGGATTCATCGCAAAAAAATGGTAATTGTGCAGTGCGGTTCATTGGTCTCCATGAAGGGCGCATCAGAGTGCTCTTGCTGACAGATTTATAGCGCGTTATCTGCGACCACAGGTCGCAGTTCGCTGATTATTATCCGCCCTGGCAACGTCCGATAATGTTTCTTATGTTCGGTTGCAGGCCCCGTAAATGCGTGAACGAGGCGAATGAGAAAATGAGTGAGAAAGTGAATGATTTAAGAGAAAAGCAATGCGTCCTTTTAGTACGGCAGCGCAATCAAGGTGAATCGCGAAAAGAGCAATACTTTGCAAAAGACAACATTGAGCCAACACAAAACAACCTCAGTATTGCCATCATATCGGCGGTCGGGTCCCACTCATTACCCTCGACAAGATTCGAACTTGTGACCTACGGTTTAGGAAACCGTCGCTCTATCCCCTGAGCTACGAGGGCGGCAAAGTCTTGCGGTACTTCCGACTCTCCTGTGTGACAGTATAGCACATTTCTTAACCACTGGGAACATGGTAACATTTTTAATCAAGAGCCGCAAGTACAGCGCCGCGATTTGCATTTCGCTCCGCAGGATCGCAATATCTATAACCCCGGCGTAAGCCGGGGAAGAGACCGCAATAAAACCATTAGCCCCAACGGGGCGACATAGCCTAACCCAGGGCGTAAGCCCTGGGTTCTGGATTTTTTGTAACCGCCCTGCCCTATCGCCGACATCATTGGCGGAGTGCATCGGGGTGGGAGTTGAAAGATAAAAAATCGTCCATTGAGCCGGTACTCCGACGATTCCGTCATTGCACAGCGTTCTTGACGGCGGCGGCGTCAAACAGTACACTACGCTCACTACGCTCACAGAGCCGCAATCGGAAGATTGCGCAACAAAAAGAGCCGCCTAACGCAGCGGCCAGAAAACATTACGGTGCGCAGTCCCCGAATGGAGGATCACAATATATTCCGAGCCGGGACCTGTGGTCCCGACGTTCAAGCATGTCGCCTCTCATCCAAACCAACAAGGAATTCGTCGATAGTGCCGGAATTACCGAACATGACGCCTTCCTTGCCGTTGCCGTTCGGCGGATCGTCGCCCGAATGCTGGAGATTCCCGCTCAAAAATTAACTGCCCAAATGACATACGAAACAATGTTTCGGCATGCGGGGTTCTACACGGATTGGGATGAATTGTGCTTCTTAATGGAGTTGGAGGAACTTTACAACATCGACATCGATTGCGAAAAAGTCTGGGAAGCCGCCGAGGTTGCGGGGTATTCAAACTGGTTTTACCGTCCGGGCGTTGCAACATTCGGCGAATGGGTAAAACTCGCCGTTGAAATCGCACTTGCTCCTATTCGCGGTCAAATTGCACCTTCCGCCGATTGGCCGGGATTGGAAGCGAGCGACTTGGAGTCCGATACCGTGGCCGGGAAAAGTCTCGTTCACGACGGCCTGTTTGCTATGACGTGGGGATGCATGGGATTGGCTGTTATTGTTGTCGGTGTGATTATTTTGCGATGGTGCCGTCTCTTGTAAGAGCAATCCGAGGACTGCTCCCCGTAATGTTTCTTGGCCGCTCTGTCTCCGGCTCTTTGCGTTGCGCAATCTTCCGATTGCGGCTCTGATGCGTCCGTCGAAACAGACAAAATACAACTTTGTCAATACAACGTGGTTACGTCCTTCAAGTCCCCTGCCCTATTCCTGTTCGCCGCCCGGCGGGCAACATTTAGGCGATTCCGTCATTGCGCTGCGTTCTTGACGGTGGCATCGTCAAACAGTACAATGTGTCTTAACAGAGCCGCAATCGTAAGATTGCGCAACAACAATAAATCATTTAGCCGGTACTCCGGCACAATCAATCAGCACCAAAGAGCCGGGGACGGAGCGTACTCTCGCAGTCCCCGGAGGGAAAAAATGATTCGATGTTACTATAGAAGAGAAATCCTCAAGGATGTCGCTAAGCAAGGAAAATTCCGAGTTGTTTTCAACGGCTGTTTCTTGATGCTCTTTTGGTTGCTATTGATTGGCATGGCCGTTACATCTCGTGATCCCGTAATTATTGTTTTCTGCATGGTGGGTATCATTTTATTTAGTGGATTTTTTTATTTGCACGATCGGGTGAACTTCAACATTGAAAGGCAGGTATTACAAAGTGCTGGTGACGCAATCATATTGGATGACAATGAAATCCGATGGCTCAAGGAGAATGGAGCACAAATCACGCTTCCTCGAAAAAATTTGAAGGTAGAATCCCCATACTATGCGGGAGGCATTAGAATGTTCAGAATCTGGAATCCATTATCTGATTCGAATCGCGAAATCAGGTTGACGAGCGTCATGGAGAATGTAGAACAACTCATCAACATGATTGAACCAGGCTTATGGGATCAGTTGAATCGCGAGGCTGAAAATGCAGATAGCGATAGTGGTGAATAAACAACTTTTTCATTAAATTCGTACTGTTTTTGACGTCCTCCCTAATCCGGGGACTGCGGCGCGTACACCTTCGTCCCCGGCTCTTTGTTTTATTTTTGTTTCCCTTTTTTGTTTTTAATACTGATGAACCGACTGACGCAAACATTTACGCGGACTCGCAACGAAAATCGCGCCGCTTTGATCGGCTATTTTACGGCAGGTGATCCCGACATCGAAAAATCGTTCGATATTCTCGACGCCGCCTGCGGTGCCGGACTCGACGTCCTCGAAATCGGTGTGCCGTTTTCCGATCCGACCGCCGACGGACCCGTCATTCAACGAGCGGCAGGACGCGCCCTCCGAAACGGGATGAAACTCGACATCGGTATCGATTTTGTCCGCCGTCTGAGAAAACGGCACGAATTGCCGATCATCCTGTTTTCGTACTACAATCCCGTCCTCGCAATGGGAACAGAGAAATTCGTTGCGGAATCTCTCGCCGCCGGAGCGGACGGAGCACTCGTCGTCGATCTGCCGAGCGAAATGGCCGACGAAATCACCCGGCATGTCAAGCCGTCGGAGGACTTTGCGTTCATTCGACTCGTTGCACCGACGACCGATCCGATCCGCCGCCGGGAAATCCTAAGTCAAGCGGAAGGCTTTGTTTACGTCGTTTCCCGCCGCGGTGTTACCGGCGTCGGCGGCATCGATTGGAACGCTCTTTCCGGTGAAATGAAAGAGTTACGAAAAGAAACGAAAATTCCGCTCTGCGTCGGTTTCGGCATTGCAACGGCGGAAGACGTTGAAAACGTTGCAAAAATCGCCGACGGCGCGATCATCGGCAGCGCGTTTCAACGGATCATCGAGGAACAACCGCAAACGGCTGTGGATGCCGTTGTAAGTTTCATCAAAACGTTACGAAAAGGAAAATAATCAATGATTATCATTTTGAAACAGAATCCTGCTCCGAAGCAATTGGAATCGCTCAAGGAGTGGATCAAGAAAATGGGCCTCGAAGTTCACGTCAGCGAAGGCGCACACTCGACGATCCTCGGACTCATCGGCGATACATCGGTCGTCGACATCGATCTGATCGGTGCGATGGAAATCGTCGAGACCGTCAAACGTGTACAGGAACCTTACAAAGCCGCCAACCGTAAGTTTCATCCGGCGGACACCGTCGTGGAAATCGGTAACGCAAAAGTCGGCAGCGGCAACTTCATTATGATCGCCGGGCCGTGTTCCGTCGAATCCCGTGCGCAAATTATGAAGGTTGCCGAAAAGGTCAAGGAAGCCGGTGCCGGCGCCCTTCGAGGAGGTGCGTTCAAACCTCGCACCTCACCGTATGCCTTCCAGGGAATGGCCGAGGAAGGAATCAAACTCCTTCTCGAAGCGAAAAAGAACACCGGGCTTCCTATCGTTACGGAAATTATGGACCTGTCGCAGATGGACTACTTCAACGATGTTGACGTCATCCAAGTCGGCGCAAGGAATATGCAGAACTTCCTAATGTTAAAGGAGTTAGGAAAATCGAAAAAACCGATTTTACTCAAACGGGGTTTTTCCAACACGATTCAGGAATTGCTGATGAGTGCCGAGTACATTTTATCGGGCGGCAATCCGAACGTTATTCTTTGCGAACGGGGTATTCGTACCATTGAAACGGCGACTCGCAATACGCTCGATCTTTCAGCGGTTCCGGTGATCAAGGAGTATTCGCATTTGCCGGTGATCGTCGATCCGTCCCATGCGACGGGTTATGCGAAGTACGTCAAAACGATGTCGCTTGCCGCCGTCGCCTCCGGTGCCGACGGACTGATGATCGAAGTCCACGATAATCCGCAGACGGCCCTCTGCGACGGTCAACAATCGATTACGCCCGACGCCTTCGCCCGACTTGCCAAAGGCGTGGAGATTATTCGTGACGGGATATTACGCGAACAGAACTTGTAACCAACATCCGCATTTTAACCGTGCCGCGCAAACCAGGCGGCATCGCCGTCAATTGTCTTTCGGTCGAATCCGCTCAAAATAGTTCCGGATCATCTGACGCTGACCGAGCGGAATCGGTTCGGATTCGAGAACTTCCTCGGAAATTTTTCGGAAGTCACGGTAGGCATCGTTATACGCCCGGTTCGTCGTAGTGTGGGAAATCTCGTCGGAACTGACCGTTTCAATTTCCGACGGGCCGACACCGTGAATACCGGTGATTTGTTCGTGTTGAAAACTTCCTTCGGCATCGGTTGCCTTGCCGTCTTGCGGTCTGCCGTCTGAGCCGGTTCCCCAATTGTTGCTGGACTGGTTGGATCGGCTCGCACTGTCGCCGCCGTTCTGTCCCTGACAGGCTTGGGCACATTGTGATTTGCACATTCCGAGCAATGCCAGCTTGGATTCGAGTCCTTGGCAGATTCCTTTGCGGAGCCCTTGCGTTCGACAAAGGCCGGCAAGTTCACAAGCGGAAGCATTGCACTCGCTAGCGTCGCCTTCTGCGACCTTTTCGGCCATGTTTTCGAGTAATTTGCTCAAATTGTCCAGTTTACGAAGCCCGGCAGCAGCGGCGTTCTGTTTGAGTTGAGTGGCGACGGCGTTTCGTTCTGGTCTCGTCATATTCGCAAAATCGGCCTTTTCGAGTTCGTTTGCCGCCTTTGCATAATTTTTCCCCTTGAGAGCTTGCGCGGCGGAACGCATTGCCTCAGCACTGGCCAAGGAGTCGGCAATTTCCTGCATCGACGCGTCGACGGCTTCGAGATTGAACTCGTTAATCGCTTTGGAGAGTCTCGTTTCCATCTGGGAAAGTGTCGCCAGTGCTTCCTTGGGATCGGCTACGTTGTTTTCAAGGTGTTCTGCAAGCTGTTTGAGTTCTTCGAGCAACGGCGGCAATTCCTTCTCGTCGGGATTTTGCCGGATTAGCTCCTCGACTTTTTCAATAAGTTCCTCGTTGATCTGTTCGATGACAACGAGAACCTCCTCCGACGGCGTAGCCTCGGACGTGTCTGCGCGATTGCCAAAAGTGGGAAACAGGCAGAAAAGTGTGGCAAGCAAAACGGTCGCCAGTGCCCGAACCAGTCGACGTGGTTGCCGAAACGGAGCGACCTCCAGCGGGTCCACCTGCAAAGCGTGTTTTGCCGTGTCCTCCAGTTGAAGGCGTTCCATCGGGGATACCGACGGGCAGCAGAGTAGCTGGAGTGCCGTCAAAAAACGATCTTTAAGGCGATAACGGGTATCGACATTGCTTGCGGTCTCCTTGGCATCGAGAGGTCGCAGTAGCCCACAGGCCCCGCCGAGCAGCGTTCCGAGAGCGGCAAGCACAGGAAACGACCAAATCGGGATCGCCTGACCTGCGCCGAACAAACGCCAGACGAGCAACCCTGCGGCAACGAGCGCACCATAATACAGCCCCGAAGTAAGACCTTCGAATACCGCTTGAAACCGACGCCGCCTCGAAACGGTCGCCAACAGTTTATCAATGAGCAAATCAGGCATGGGAAAAAAAGAAACGAGCCCCCAACATGCGACCATTGTACACCAAGAGAGGGAAAAGCATACTCCCCTTTGGCTTTTGCGACAGTCCGTCGTCAAGTTTTTTTACGAGTCTTTTTCAACACCAAACACACGAAAAAACGAAACACACGAACTTCAACGATCAACATTTTTCGTGAGTTTCGTGTTAAAAAACGGCGTCGGAAAGTCAAAGACGTCATTCCTTAAAAAATATTGGCACTATTCCGTTTCCGGATTGATATTGTCGGCTGGTTCGAAACTTCGTACAACCTCTGAAATTGGGAAGTTTACGCAAAACAGTCAACTCCTATTTTGTAGACAAGCAGGATGCGACTCAACATTCACGGATTGGTCGATAACGCCAAATGTTACCAAATGGTTCGCCGCCTCCGTTGGCCGGAAGGTGTCGAATGTCCCCATTGCCACGACTCACACGTTGTCAAAAACGGACACGATTCCGTCCAAACAGATTGCCAACATTACCTCTGTCGTCAATGCGGCAAAGCGTTTGACGACCTGACCCAAACCGTGTTTGCCGGGCATCATCAGCCGCTGTCCGTGTGGATGCTTTGTTTGTATTTGATGGGTTTAGAGCGTATTAAAAATCAGTCCGGACAAAATTTCTGTCATCTCCGCGCAGGCGGGGGCCTAGGCTCCAGACGAAATTGAGTTTGCTTCATCACCATAACCTTTTGCAATTAAAGAAGATGTGAACATCTGCTCTCTAGGCCCCCGCCTACGCGGGGGTGACGAGTATTCACAATTTTAGATGCGGTCGAGCACTAGATTCGGTTGCGCGATTGGGCAAGATATGTTAAGTTGGTAAGATCGTTTTCGATTTTCCTTCCCTTTTCCACGGAGCCGAACCATGCCAAACGCTCAACTGCCCACCGAACAAGTCCAAGACGAAGCCGAAAAACTCTTCCTCGAACAAGCCAAAGCCTATTATCGTGACCTCCGACAAGCCGCGCAAAGTGCGTCCAGCGGAGGGCGCGTGCCAGAATGTGATTGGTTCGAGATTGAAGCAGCCGGGTGCTCGTTGGAGTGAGTTTCGAGTGAACCGGATGGGCGTGGTCTGTTCGCTTGCCTACGGCAACCAATGGGACGACTACTGGAAACAAGCCGCACCCACTAAACTTTCACGCAACCCACCCTTGAGAACTTGAGAACTGTTTGCGGTGTCATTGAATTTAGGGAAAGTCCCGGTATAATCACTTTGGGTGATCGTCGATAGCCTCTCATTTTTATCGTTGTCCAATGAACCGAATTTTTCTCGCCGTTCTTTTGATCGTTGCCGTTTGTGCGCTTGCCGAGGACGACCACTTTGCCGTGACGCCGACCGAGAAGGAGGCACTCCTGACGAAAGCGGAGGAAGCCTTAACGTGGTTTCGAACCTTGGACCGCGATACTTTAGGCTATACGGCACCGGACGAGTTCCGCGGGAAGATTCTGCCGCTCGAAGTTATGCAGGCCGCCGCCCTGTTAAAGCGGGCCGACCAAGGGGACGTGTCCCGAATGGTACGGGAAATGCTCCCGTTTTTTCAGCCGACCCACGAAGAATGTTTCGATATTGTGGAACGACTCGGTAGCGAAATGCTTGACGCTTTCGCCGAAGATGAAGAAATTCAACAGGGCGGACACGGCACCAATTCCGTTACGTTGATTCGGGAACGAGCGGCGTTGTTTCTGAAAGAGTCGCTCAGTCCTGTCGAAAAAGTGGTTCTGTACCATGAGCCGGCAACGCCGCTCGAAATGATGAAAGCCGTCCACGCTCTGGCGGCACCGGGGCGTCCCACTTTGGTGCGGTATTATCTCCGCAAATTTTTGGAACTCGAACTCACGCCGGAGGAAGCCGCCGAGATCGTCGACAATATCGGAGCCGCAACGCTGTTTCATCTTTCTCGAAAAGCGGAGTTTTTACCCCAAGGCGGAGAGGCGGCATCAAAGATTTTCTCGGCGGCACGCGAATATTGGCGAGACCCCGAAACGCTCCGCGAACCGCTCGAACGTTTGGGAAGCAGTGAACGGGCCGAAGTCGTCGAGTCCGTCCGCGCTCTGTGGAAGGGGGCCGATGTTTCCATCGAATTGCTGTTGGAGAAACTCGCGAAAAGCGACGACGAGAAAGAGATCGCCGCCATTCAGGACTTTTTGCCGTCGTTCGGAGCCGAAGTCGTCGAAGCCCTGAGCGAAACCTTCCGAAGCGGCAACGCCACGCTGATCGCCCGAACGGCGAAGACGCTCGATAAATTTCTCCCGAACGACTTGGCGTTTCTCTTCTATGCGCCGATGTTTGACGAACGGTTGCCCGCTGACTTGCGAGACACGATCGGCGGATACATTGCGAAGCGGCAAGGTTCGAAGCCAGCAGCGATGCAGGCCGTCTTCGTTCTGTTTTTGAGAGCGAAGGACTATTTCGAGAAAAACCGAGCCGTCAAAACCGATGCTGACGGATACGTCCATTTTTGGAACTGGGACGCTCAGGAAAACGCACCGAAATACCAGAAACTGCTTGCTCCGGCGGCGTACCGACTCTTTGCTTGGCGGTATGCCTCGCTTGCCCACCAAATTTTACCAGACGACGACGGCGTCAAGCATTTCTACCTCCTAACGCTGTTCGACCGGACGGCCCACCTGAACGGCCTCGACACACCGCTCGGTGACGATCCGGAAACGCTCTTCGGTGCCGTCGGAGAACTGACAACGGTAATGCTCGAAAATGTTCTCAAGGAAGCCATTGCGTCGGAGCATTTTGCCGCCGCCCAAATTGCGGCGATGTTGCTCGGTGAACGAACCGCCGAGGAATTGCTTTACGATTCGCCTTCCGACAAGCCGCGAATCCTCGTGCAGGCGGTTGCCGCACCGGATCGACGGGTACGTTTTGCCGCTCTCGAAGCCGTGATGAAACTGCAACCGGACAGACCCTTTCCGGGTTCCAGCCTCGTCGTCGACGCCCTGACGTGGTTCGCCGCTTCCGAGGGAAAGCGTATCGCTGTTGTCGCTCATCCTCGACAGGCAATTGCCGCGAAAGTCGGCGGCCACTTCGCTGCTTGCGGGTATCAGGTCGAACTCGCCGCAACCAGTGCCGCAGCCATACGGTCCGCTGCGAATTCGCCGGACGTCGAGTTGATGGTGATTGACCTGCTTACTACAAGACCGCCGGTTCCCGATTTGCTCCAAGCGATGCGTCAAGACAACCGAACATATGACATTCCGATTGCCGTCCTCACCGACGACGAAAGGGTTTTGGTAACGGCCATCGATTTCCGTTCCTTACCGTTTATGCAAAAAATCGAGAAACAGAGCGGCGACAATCCCTTTGCGACCTCGCTGTCGATTGTCTATCCGCCGGTTTCCAGCGATGAAGTTGCGAAGAAGATCAATCTCGACCTGTTTTCCCGTTGCGGAGTCGAACCTGTTCCGGCATCGTTGCGGCTTCAACAGGCGTGGCAGTCGTTGCACTGGCTCAAGGAAATCGTCGAATCGCCGACGAAGATTTACCAAATCGAGGGTCTTGACGCCATTGTCCGCAGTGCCGTTCACAGTGAATCGAAAATTTGGCAGGGTCTCGAACTTGCTGCGGCGATCAAGTCCGGTGCCATGCAGGAACTGATTTACGATGTCGTCGCCCAAGATGCGAATCCGATGACGATCCGCTTGGAGGCCGCCGACCGATTCAAGGAAAGCGTCGAAAACTTCGGCGTCCTGCTCCGTGGCCGCCAGGTCCAGTGGCTTTACGACCGGTACAATGCCAGCGAGTTTGAGTCCAAAGAATCGCAGGAAGTCCTCAACGCAATCATTGACATCGTTGAGGACAAAACGTTGCAATAGGTAGCCGACTTTCTCCGAAAGTCGGAATCAGTTTCGGAGAAACTGACCTACCTTCACCCCCAAGAGATCCCATGTGCCACCACTGCCTGATGAATCGTCGTGAGTTCCACTCGATCGGAACGCTTGGAGTTGCAAGCGCTTTGGCGTTGCCATCCTTTTTGGCCGCAAACGTACTGGCTGCCGATGGAAACCCGCCCATCGAATGGAATCCGGACGCACCGCTCCTGCAAATCGGCAAAGCAATTCGTGTGCAACCGATCCTGATGTACCGCGAGCAACCGCCGCGTGAGAAAACCAGTTACAAATCCTGGGGAATCGTCAATAACGCCCAAGAAGCCGCTGAGGAAGCCAAGCGGATTCAAAACGACCTCGCTAAACTCGAAACGCTGGCGGAGTTCCCAATGGAAATCCTGCCGCTCGTCACCGTCCAAACGAAGGAAGAAGCGAACAACGTCCAACAAAACGACTTCGACGTCGTTCTCCTCTTTCCGGCTAACGGCGACGGCGGAACGCTCCAAGCCTGCTTCGCTCAAAAGCCGGATCGGAACACGATCATCTTCGCACGACACAAAAACGGACCGATCTATTATTGGTACGAAGCCCTGAGTACACGCTATCTGACGAGCCGAACCGACGCGGAAGTTGAGAAAAACTCGGCAAAGTCGCACGGTCCCGTTACCGTGTACGATGTTGTCATCGACGAAATGGAGGAAGTCGTTTGGCGGCTTCGTGCCTTGTACGGTCTCAAAAACTTCATTGGGCGACGCATCGTTACACTTGGCGGTGCAATGGGTAAATACGATCTAAAGGCACCCGAAGTTTCGCAGGATCGTTACGGTCTCGAAATCATCTCCGTCGATTACACGGATTTCGACCGGCGGATGAAGGAAATGATGAACGACGAAAAATGGCAGACCAAAGCCAATGCTTGGGCCGACCGGTATCTCGCTTTGCCGAAAACCACGCTGGATACGGCTAAATCCTTCGTCGTCAACAGTTTCTATCTGTATGTTTATTTCCGGGAGTTGCTCCGCCAATACGATGCCGACACGTTTACCATTAACGGTTGTATGGGCCATCCGATGCCGGTTACTGACACTACGGCGTGTTTGCCGCTGTCGGTGATGAACGACGAAGGATACATTGCGATGTGCGAGGCGGATTTCGTCGTGGTTCCGGCGTCGATACTCGTCCGTCAGATAGCGGGCAAACCGGTTTTTATGCACAATTCGACGTTCCCACACGACGGAATTGTAACCTGTGCCCACTGTACGGGTCCTCGACGAATGGACGGCGTCCGATACGAACCGACGCGGATTATGACGCATTTCGAGTCCGAATTCGGTGCCGCTCCGAAGGTCGATATGCCGATCGGACAAAAGGTAACGTTCCTTAATCCGGAGTTCTCCAATCGCCGTTGGCTGGCGTTCACCGGTACTGTGAAGGGCAATCCGTTGTATGCTTCCTGCCGTTCTCAGCAGGACGTTGCTCTCGACGGCGATTGGAAAAAACTGTTACACGAAGTCCGCGATTCGCATTGGATCATGGCCTACGGTTCCTACGTCGACGAATTGGAGTACGCTTCGAAAAAAATCGGTATGGACTGCGTCCGGCTGGATTGACGGTGAGCCGCGTCGGTCCCCGACGCAAAGGACAACCATCCTCCAACATAAACTAAGGAAAACACCAAAGTGACGAAAACCGTGTATACTATTCAACGTCACTTGGTATTTTACAAGAGCCGCAAGTGTAGGCGGTACTCCGCACAATGAACCACGCAAAATATTGATGTCCGGAGTACCGGACGCGATTTTCGGAGAAAATCGCCTACCTCAAAATGGCTTCATAGCAAGTAGTATTGCTCCATAGAAATTCCATGCGATACGGTATTTTCGGCGGCGCGTTTGATCCGATTCACCTCGGACACTTGATTCTGGCGGAGACCGCACTGCGGCAGACGGAACTCGACCGCCTCATTTTCGTGCCGACGGGAACTTCGCCGCACCGCGCCGGAAAGGGAAGCTATCGCGCACCGGGAGAAGATCGTTTCCAAATGATCGAAATCGCCATTACCGGTTGCGAAGAGTTTTTCGTCAGCCGTTACGAAATCGACCGTCAGGAACCGAGTTTTACCGTGGACACGCTCCGCTACTTCAAACAGGCGTTTGCACTGACTCAACCGGATTTTTTCCTGATTCTCGGTGCCGACATGTTCAACGACCTGCCGAATTGGCGGGAAGCCGACGAAGTTTGCCGATTGGCAACACCGCTGGTTGCCGGTCGACCGGGAACGTCGTTGCCGTATTATGAAGGATTGTCCGGTCTCATTTCCCGCGAACGCTATGACGAAGTCCATCGGTTTTCGCTTCGAATGCCGCAACTGGAAATTTCGTCGACCGCGATTCGCACCGCCGTTGCCGCCGGACGGAGTGTCCGTTTCCAGGTTCCGCGCGGCGTCGAGTCCTACATCGAACGCCACGGACTCTACAAGACGATGTAACAGCAACCTTAGAGCGTATTAAAAACTACTCTGGATTTTTATCGTCACCCCCGCGCAGGCGGGGGCCTAGTACCCGACCAAACCTTATTTTGTGTGCAGGAGCCACGGATGGCACGGAAAGACACGGATCATTCCTCTGTAAAATCTTATCCGTGTTATCCGTGGCTAAACACAAATCAAGGGCTGGGCAGATACTATGCCAGTACGGAAGATAAGAAAGCCATTCTCCGTGAGGCCGGCGGACATTGAAAAGTAGCCGCAGCTCAGTATACATTCGTTCGGGGATTGTGTTACGCTACATTCCGCAGCTCTTTTTTGCACAAGCCCGGACGAGTGCCGCTCCGGTAAGCACCAACTCCGGCATTTCGACGAGCGAGTTTTCCGGCACGAATTCCGACAGACCGCGTTTCAGAGCGTTTCCATTTCCGCCGGTCAGTACAATACGAGACGCTCCAACCATTTCGTAACACTGCCGCACGGCACCGACCGCTCCCCAATAAACTCCGGCGGCCAGTGCTGCTTCTGTGTTACGGCCCGGATACACGGCGGACGCAATTTCTGCGACGTTTATTCCTGTCAACTTCGGCGAGATTCGGGCCAGTGCGATTGCCGACGCCGCAAAGCCGGGAA
>Ga0099364_10008861_pt1 | contig 14073 bp, 9 predicted proteins | sample TergutTh196P3_FD_73070 | JGI IMG/M metagenome (GOLD analysis project Ga0099364, IMG submission 73070) | Microcerotermes parvus P3 segment gut microbial communities from Pointe-Noire, Republic of the Congo - Th196 P3 | ecosystem: Host-associated > Arthropoda: Insects > Digestive system > Gut ...
TGACCGCCTCTCAGCTACTTCGCGAATGTAACAATTTAATAAATTGTTACATTGTTTCGTGAACGCAGTTTTGGAGGCGACTAATGCGCGTACACAATAATAAGAATTGGTAAAAAATCTCCGCTTCGTCAACCCTTGTGATGTTTTTTTCGATGAAAATTAAAAAGTGAATTATAAAAGGGGGATATTTAAAATGCGCAAAACGAATACATGGGGCGGTAAAGCCTTTACCCTGCTGCTCGCGGCGCTGATGGCGCTGACGCTTATATCGATTCCGACGCAGGCATCGGAAACTATTATTATTTCAAATTACGGACCCTTACAAACCGAGGCCGCAAAGACAGCCAATGATAGCGCATACACTATCATCAAGCTGGACAACGATATCACTGAAAGCAACACAACCGTACTTACAGTCGGACGCGATCTGACCCTAGACCTCAACGGCAAAAAACTTACGATTAATGTAAGCAGTGGGAACGGCATAAATATCTCAAATGACGTTACGCTGACGATTCAAGACAGCGGGAGTAACGGTGCGCTTGAAGTCTCCGGCGGCCGCGCCGGCGCGGGGATCAACACAACGGGCGCTACGCTGATAATAAATAGTGGTACAGTTAACGCCACCGGTGGCGCCAACACCCACGGCGCAGGCATCGGAGGCAGCGGCGGTAACGGTAACAACAGTGCCGCCAGCGGCGGCAAAATCGTTATCAACGGCGGAAATGTTTCAGCCACCGGCGGCGGCAGTGGCGCGGGCATCGGAGGTGGCGGCCACAGCGGTGCAAGCAACTCCGACGTAAATGCCGGACATGGCGGCGATATCACTATCAAAGGCGGTACCATCACAGCCAAAGGCGGCAGTGGCAGCGGCGCAGGCATCGGAGGAGGAGGCTCTGGCTCCAGTGCCATTGTTGGCAATGGCGGTAATATCACAATCTTGGGTGGCACGATTATTGCTACAGCTGGAACTGCTGCGACTAACAACGTGGCTGCGGCTATCGGTGGGGGTAGTAACACCAATGACGGGTACGGAGGCGACGGCACTATTAAAATAAGCCTAGCAAATTACCGCTACTGGACAAACAACACCACAGCCGATCCGGGCGACGAAGGAAATATTCACCCCGACACACACTATGTACATAGCAACTTGGACAAATACGTAAAAATCGCGGGCCTACCCTCCGCACCGCTAAACTTCACAACCACGCCGGGAGATTCGCAGGTTGCGTTGTCCTGGAACGCCCCGGCCAGCACCGGCGGCCTCAACCACGTGATAGAAAAATATGAGGTATCAAGCGACGACGTAGATTGGGTAGATGCTCAAAGTAATACAAGCCACACCTTTGAGGGTTTGGCTAACGGAACGGAGTACACTTTCCACGTCCGCGCGATCAACGTCAACGGCAACGGCCCGGCGGCAACCGAGACCGCAACGCCGGCGGACACGACCCCGCCAACGGTCACGGCCTTAACGCCGATCAACGGCGCGACCAACGTCGCCGTCAGCGGAAATATCATAATCACGTTCAACGAGCCGATGGACACGACCCCCGGAACGGTGCAGCTTAACAGCGCCGTACTGTCGGGCGGCTTATGGTCTGGCACGGTGTTTACCGTATCTTACGCCGGGCTTGCGTACGGCACGGCGTACACGGTGAACATTTCCGGTTTCAAGGACGTTGCGGGTAATACGATGGCTGACAACAACAGCAATAGTTTTACGACAGCGGACGACCCCGGCAGCGGGACGACCCATACCATCACAGCCAGCGCGGGCACGGGCGGCAGCATTACGCCCTCTGGCAGCGTATCTGTGAATTACGGTGATAACCAGGCCTTTACCATCACGCCGACGAGCGACTATGCCATAGCCGCCGTGCGGGTGGACGGCGTGAACAACCCCGCCGCCGTATCGAGCGGAAGCTATACCTTTACCAACGTGACGAGGAACCACACAATCACGGCGAATTTTATCCTGTCAACCATAGAAACCGACGAAAAAGAAACAAAGAACGTTTTTAATGAATCTGAGGCGGAGGAAGTAATCAGCGCAATTGATACTGATCTCGGATTTGATAATAGCGATTTTGTATATGATGAAACAAGCAGAAAGATTTTCATAAACGAGGAGATAGTTAAAGAAATTATCGCCAAATTGATTGAAGATGAAGAAAACGAGCTTACGGAAGAATACACTGATTTTGTTTCCCTCGGAGTCGTAAGCGCGGACGTCGCGGAAGGCAATATAGCGCAGGTCAGGATTCCGAACATAGGGGGAGCGGCGTTTGGCGTCAGTTTACCGGAAAAAATAAAGCTTTTGAAGATCACGTCACGCGATGAAGGAGTACTCCTGAACCACGCCGCCACTTACGCTGATTTTGATGACGGCAGATTTACTCTGGAGAAAGAAGGAGCTTTATATTCAGATGGTATAAACCTAAACGACAAATATGATTTGGTGGTATTTATCAAGGACGGCGGAGATTACGACCTTGATGGTGACGCAGACGGTAAGGTAATAGACCCGCTTGTTATAGTCAACGCGGAAAGCTCCGTCAATCCCCCCAACCCGAGCCAGCCAAACCCCAACCCAAGTCCCAACCCCAGCCAGCCAACGCCGGGTAACGGCGGCATGGGTGGCGGCGGCGGGTGCGACAGCAGCGCGGGTATGTTCGGATTGCTGGCATTGCTCTCGGCTTTGTTCTTTGCGCGGCGGACATTCCGCGCTCGCAACGGAGGCGTTGAGTAAAACCGAAAACTAAACGAAGCGAGGCCCCAAAACGCATGAAATTTATTTCATGCGTTTGAGTTGAGAATTGAGAGTGGAGAATTAAGTAAATAATCGCTCCAGATTTCATGCAGAAAACAGATATTCACAGTAATATTTTTAATTCTCAATTCTCAACTCTCCATTCTCAATTCAACAAACGCTTCATGCGTTTGTCCTGTCGCGGCTGCCCGACGTTATTGCGTAAGACCCAAAAATGTGATAGTATTTTTCGCGCTGTTGTTCGCCAAGTGGCGGCTAACAGCAAATTCACACGCCGGAGGATCGTCCTCTTGTCGCCGCGAAACGGCGGGCGGGCGCGAGTATGATTCCGGCGGAGGAAAAACAGGGAGGAATTTATTTTGGGCGCAGTGAACATGAAACAACTGTTGGAGTGCGGCGTTCACTTCGGACACCAGACGCGCAGGTGGAACCCGAAGATGAGGCCGTATATTTTTACCGAGAGGAACGGCATCTACATAATCGACCTTCAAAAGACCGTAAAGGGACTGGAGAGGGCGTATGATTTCGTTCGCGAGGTGGCGAAAAACAACGGCAGCATGTTGTTCGTCGGCACGAAACGCCAGGCGCAGGATCCGATACGCGACGAGGCGATCAGGTGCGGCCAGTTCTATATCAATCAGCGATGGCTCGGCGGGCTTCTCACAAACTTCGCGACTATCAGAAAACGCGTAAACCGCATGATCGAGCTGGAAACTATGGACGCGGACGGTTCCATCAATAAATATCCCAAAAAAGAGATCATCATGCTCCACAAGGAACGCGAAAAACTGGAAAAATCGCTCTCCGGCATAAAGCATATGAAGGAAACGCCCTCCGCGCTTTTCATAATCGACCCGAGGCGCGAAACGATAGCGGTCCTGGAAGCGCGCAAACTAGGGATACCTGTAATAGCTATAGTGGACACAAACTGTGACCCCGAACTCATCGACTACCCGATCCCCGGAAACGACGACGCGATAAGGGCCATCGAGCTAATAGTGAATCTGATATCGAGCGCCTTCATAGAAGGCCGTCAAGGGGTCGACGGGTATGATGAAACGCCCCGTGAAGACGAGGAAGACGGAGAACAGGTGCCGGATGAAGTGATAGTGATACGCGAGAAACTTGACGACGAGTATTCCGAGGTTGGCGAGAAGGTCGCGAATCAGGAACTCGAAGAACGCAAGGCTTGGAAGGAGTAAATATAAAATGGCCGTAAATACCGAGGGTGTAAAAGAACTGAGAACCCGCACAGGCGCCGGCATGATGGACTGCCGTAACGCGTTGGTCGAATGTGAGGGCAATATCGAAAAAGCGATAGATTACCTCCGTGAGAAGGGACTGGCGAAGGCCGCGAAGAAAGCCGAGCGCGTGGCGGCGCAGGGCAGCGTGTTCAGTTACATTCACACCAACGCAAAGATAGGGGTTCTGCTGGAGCTTAACTGCGAAACCGATTTTGTCGCAAAGACCGACGAATTTAAAGCGCTGGGTCATGAACTCTGTATGCAGATTGCGGCGGCGAATCCGCAGTATATTTCCGTCGAGGACGTACCCGCCGAGGATATTGAGCGAGAGAAGGAGATCTATCGTAAGATGGCTGCCGAGGAGGGTAAGAGCGCCGAAATGGCCGAACGGATCGCGGACGGCAAGATCAACGCGTTTTATCAGGACAACTGTCTCCTGGAGCAGAATTATATACGCGAGCCGAAGACGAAAGTAAAGGACCTGGTCGTGGCGGAGATTGCGAAAATGGGCGAGAATATAGTGGTCCGCCGAATTGCAAGGTTCGCGATAGGAGTTTAGCCGATAAACACGAAAAACAAGAGCGAGGGGCAAGTCCCTCGCTCTTTTGTATAATGACCGGAGGTATTGAGTATGCCCGCAAAATATAAAAGAGTTTTGTTGAAATTGTCGGGAGAAATTCTAGCCGGCGCGGAACGCTTCGGATTAAACTATCCCAAGATAAACGAGATTTGCGAAGAAATAGCGGAAGTAGCAAAAACAGGGATTGAGATCGCCATGGTCGTGGGCGGCGGAAATTTCATCCGCGGCGCGCGCGCGGAAGCGGAGGGAATGGACCGCGTTCAAGCTGACCAAATGGGGATGCTCGCGACAGTTATCAACGCACTTGCCTTGCAGAACGCGCTGGAGCAGTTGGGCGTCCCGACACGCGTACAGACGGCTATAGAGATACGCTCGATAGCCGAACCTTTCATCACTCGCCGCGCCACCAGGCATCTTGAAAAAGGCCGTATCTTAATATTCGCGGCGGGTACGGGCTCGCCTTACTTTTCTACAGATACCGCCGCCGCTCTGAGAGCGTCGGAAATAAAATGCGATTGCCTATTGAAAGCAACGAAGGTTGATGGTATATATGATAAGGATCCTGTCCAGTTCACTGACGCAAAATATCTCCGTGAAGTCAGTTATTCGGACGCTCTGGTAATGCAGCTCAAGATAATGGATGCGCCGGCGTTCGCGCTGTGCATGGAAAATAAAATGCCGGTAGTGGTCTTTGACATTCAGCATAAGGGCAACCTCGCGAAGCTGCTGATCGGGGGGGAACAGATAGGTTCCACCGTAAGGTGAATAAAATCGTCCGCGAAGGAGTGTTGTGAAATGCCGCAAAATATCCTGAAGGATATGAAAAATCGCATGGTAAAAGCTATGGAACACCTGAAAGGGACATACGCAGGGATTCGCACAAGCCGGGCTCACCCGGCGCTTGTGGAAGACATAAAAGTAGACTACTTCGGAACGATAATGCCAATTAAACAACTCGGGACGGTGAACATTCCCGAACCGCGGCAGATCGTCATAACCGTGTGGGACAAGACCGCGATGAAAGCAGTTGAAAAAGCGATTCAAGCCTCGCCTCTGGGCATCAACCCGCAGCAGGACGGCGAGGTGATACGCCTCAACATGCCTGAGCTGACCCGCGAGCGCCGCGGCGAGCTAACCAAGCTCGTACACAAGTACGCTGAGGAATCGAAAGTAGCGACCCGTAACATCCGCAGGGAGGCCATAGAATCGCTGAAAAAACTCGAAAAGGATTCCAAAATAAGCGAGGACGACCTGAAAAAATTCCAGAAGGAAGTCCAGGATATAACCGACGAATCGATCAAAAAAATTGACGCGGTACTAGCGGAAAAAGAAAAAGAGATAATGAACGATTAGACGATAAACTAAACGATAAAGTAAGAGCCTCCCTTTACGGGGAGGCTCTTACTTTATCATCGGTTATCTATGGTTTGCTCTCGCTACTTTATGGAGTAGTCCATTGCGGCCATATGCTGATAGAAACGCCAGCGGAGTTTGGCTTCTTTCTCCGCGTCGGCCAGCAATTTCGCCGCTACCTCCGGGTTGGCTTGCTGTAGCGTCCTGTAACGCACCTCATTGTAGATAAACTCGGACAAGGGGATGGTTGGCTCCTTGCTGTCTATAGAGAGCGGGTTCTTCCCCTCGGCGGTCAGGGCGGGATTATAGCGCATCAATATCCAATGGCCGGAATTGACGGCTCTCTTTTGCTGCTCCAGACCGTGGCTCATATCGATGCCGTGAGCTATGCAGTGGCTGTACGCTATGATCACGGACGGACCGTCGTACGCCTCGGCTTCAAGGAACGTCTTGACAGTGTGAGCGTCGTTAGCGCCCATCGCCACCACGCCGACATAAACCGAGCCGTAGGACATTGCTATGAGCGCCAGGTCCTTCTTGCTCAAATTCTTGCCGCCGGCCGCGAACTTTGCCACGGCTCCGCGCGGCGTCGATTTGGACATCTGGCCTCCCGTGTTGGAGTAGACCTCCGTGTCGAGTACGAGGAGATTGACGTTGCGGTCGCTCGCGATTACGTGATCGAGACCGCCGTAGCCTATGTCATAGGCCCAGCCGTCGCCGCCCACCATCCACACGCTCTTTTTCACGAGGGAATCCGCTATACTCAGCAGTTCGTCCGCGTCCTGTGCATTCATCCAGGAAAGTTTTTCTTTCAGAAGTTCGACCCTGTCGCGCTGTTCGTTGATCTCCTTCTCGGTCTTTTGTGACGCGTTTATTATCTGGTCCGCGAAATCCTCGCCAATCTCACCGGACAGTTTCTTGAGCAGTTCGCAGGCGAACTCGCGATGTTTGTCAATCGCCAAGCGGAAGCCGAATCCAAACTCGGCGGCGTCTTCAAACAGGGAATTATTCCACGCCGGGCCGCGCCCGTCATCGTTTATAGTCCACGGAGTGGTTGGAAGGTTACCGCAGTAGATGGAGCTGCACCCTGTGGCGTTCGCTATCAGGGCTCTGTCTCCAAAGAGGCTGGACATCAGCTTGAGATACGGCGTCTCTCCGCACCCGCCGCACGCTCCCGAAAATTCAAAGAGCGGCCGCAGGAGCTGAACGTCCTTAACGGAACCGTGATTCAGATCGTCGCGGTCCACATCGGGAATGCTGAGGAAAAATTCCCAGTTCTTCCTCTCCGTTTCCCGGAGCGGAAGTTGCACAGCCATGTTGAGGGCCTTCTTCGCCGGGTCGGTCTTGCTCTTGGCGGGACAATTGGTGGCACAAAGAGCGCAGCCTATGCAATCCTCAGGCGCGATCTGTATCGTGTACTTCATTCCCGCGAAGTTCTTCCAGTTCGCATCCTTGGATTTGAATGTTGCGGGTGCGTCGCTTAGCAGGTCAGCGTCGTAAACCTTGGCTCGGAGCGTGGCGTGTGGGCATACCAAGCCGCACTTTCCGCATTGGATACATATTTCGGGTTCCCACACCGGAATTTCGATCGCCACGTTGCGCTTCTCGTACTGCGCGGTGGCAGTCGGGTACGCGCCGTTCTCCGGAAAAGCCGATACAGGAAGCTTGTTCCCTTCGTTTATTACCATCATCGGCGCGAGTACATACCGCACGAAATCGTCGGCATCCTCCGCGACTATCGGCCTCAAGTCGAAGTTCGCGGTCGCCTCCGCGGGGACGTTGACCTCGAACAGGTTGGCGAGGGTTGAGTCTACGGCGTCTAAGTTCTTCTTGACTACATCCTCACCCTTGCGTCCATAGGTATCTCTGATGGATGATTTGATGGCTTCGATTGCCTCATCCTTCGGCAAAATGTTGCTTATCGCGAAGAAGCAGACCTGCATGATCGTGTTTATGTGCGCGCCCATACCTGTTTCTTTGGCGATAGTGACGGCATCGATCGTGTAGAATTTCAGTTTCTTCGAGATTATCTGGCGTTGCACGGAGAGCGGGATATGGTTCCATACCTCGTCCTTTCCGTAAGGACTGTTAATCAGGAACGTCGCGCCTTCGACAGCGAATCTGAGTATATCGAACCTCTCCAGGAATGAGAACTGATGACAGGCTATGAAGTTCGCGTGAGAAATGAAGTAGGAGCCATAGATCGGGTTTGGTCCGAAGCGCAGATGGCTGGTGGTGTAACCGCCCGATTTTTTGGAGTCGTACTCGAAGTAACCCTGAGCGTGGAAATCGGTGCCCTCTCCGATTATCTTGATCGAATTCTTGTTCGCTCCGACCGTACCGTCCGCGCCAAGCCCGTAGAACAGGCATCTTACGCACTTCGGATCCTCCGTTGTGAATTCCTCGTCGTACTCAAGGCTGGAGAACGAAACGTCGTCCTCAATGCCGACAGTGAAGCTGTTCTTCGGTTTCATTCTGAGGAGTTCGTCGTATACTGCCTTCACCATCGCGGGCGTGAAGTTCTTCGAGGACAATCCGTAGCGTCCGCCTATCACGGTGATCTCAGGACGGTCAGCCAAAGCCGCGACAACATCCAGATAGAGCGGCTCGCCGGGGGCGGAAGGTTCTTTGCAGCGGTCGAGTACCGCAATCGAATCTACCGTGGCCGGCAGCGCGTTGAGGAACATCTCCATGTCGAACGGACGATACAGGCGCACTACGAGCAGGCCGACCTTCTCGCCCTTGGCGGCGAGGTACTCGACTGCCTCGCGCGCGACACCGGCGCCGCTTCCCATCATTATGATAACGCGTTTTGCGTCGTGAGCGCCGAAGTAGTCGAACAAGTGGTAGCTCCGGCCGGTTTTCGCGGCGAAGTTGTCCATAGCGCGCTGTACAATGTTCGGCATTCTTTTGTAATATGGCGTACAGGCTTCGCGCAACTGGAAGAAAGTGTCCGGGTTCTGCGCCGTTCCGCGCAGTTCCGGATTGTCAGGCGTGAGCGCTCTCTCTCTGTGTTCGTAGACGAGTTCCTGGTCTATCAGCTCTCTCATGACATCGTAAGACAGGGCTTCCACTTTCATTACCTCGTGACTCGTCCTGAATCCGTCGAAGAAATGGACTATGGGAACCTGCCCTTCGAGCGTCGCCATCTGTGCGATCATCGCCATGTCCATTACTTCCTGCACCGAGTTTGAACACAGCATCGCCCAGCCGGTGGAGCGCGTCGACATTACGTCGGAGTGATCGCCGAAAATAGAGAGCGCGTGAGTGGCCACGGTGCGTGCCGAAACATGCATTACAGTACTGGTGAGTTCTCCCGCAATCTTGAACATGCTCGGGATCATCAGAAGTAACCCCTGGGAAGCGGTGAAAGTTGTGCCAAGGCCACCGCTCTGCAGGGCGCCGTGATATGCGGCGGCGGCTCCGGCCTCGCTCTGCATTTCGACTACGGTCGGGACGGTTCCCCAAATATTCGGCCGGCCCTCGGAACTCCACTGGTCCGCCCATTCCCCCATGTTTGACGACGGGGTTATAGGATATATCGCTATAACCTCGTTTGTCGCGTGGGCAACATATGCCGCGGCTTCGTTGCCGTCAAATAGTACTATGTCGGTTCTTTTTGACATCTTCGCGTTTCCTCCCATGAATACCCTAGTTTCCGGGCAGATTTTTTTAAAGACATTGCCAATGCGATTACTAATTTTATATAGATAAATCTTATCATAATATTTACGAATAAAGCATTTACGAAAAAACATCAAAATATCGCGTATAATTTGTATCAAAATAAAAAATTTGACTGACGACGGCATTTCCAAAAAGATTGGAGCGTATTACATGTTTTTGAACCGGATATCGAATTTGACGTCAAAAAAAATTTTTTCCGTTATATTTTTGGCCGCGGCGCTTTTGGCTGTTGCCGCAAACGGCGTGTATGCAGCCGAATCGCCGGGACTCGAAATCAATATTTCCCTGCCGGCGCTCCCAGTCATCACCAGCGTAAGACAGGTCATCGAAATCGTCCTCCCGGACGGCGCACCCGACAGAATATTTGAGGCGGAGGTGAACTCGGAGTCAGGGTGGGGCATCATGCTTTTCCAAACCGGACCCTCCGATTCCGGCAAAATCAATATTTCAAAGAGAACTCCAGCCGTATTGGAGTACCGATGGTCCGGCGTACCCCCTTTGAACGAACCGGTATTCGAAACGATAAAAGCGAACATACCCGAACTTGGCATGTCGGGCGAGATAGGTTTTAACGTGGGGGTTGATCTAAGGATAAAGGAAATCTCGCTGCCCGCGCAGATTACGCCGGGCATATTCAACAATATTGAAATAGTCCTTGAGGACGCCTTCAATCCCTCGCTCAACGTCGCTGATATTGTCGAAAGAGCTGGGGTAAAGCCGGAGATTATGATGTCGCTCTCCGGCGGCGCCGACGACATTGACGACCCGGTCGTCCGTGCCTTCTTAAGCGACGCCGGGACAGATGGAGAGCAATCGTACCCGGGAAAAGATTTCAAACCTGGCTCCGTTGTTACCCAAAACGGCAAATTTTTATGGCAATGCGAGGAGGGCAAACCCTCCGGCATAACACCTCCGTCAACCGGTGGATTTATTATAGAAGCGGCGCTCAGATCGAACCTAGGCGGCGCGCCCTTGAAACAATGGTCTTCATCGCCTTTGGGTACATCGGGTAGCGTTCCCCGAACAGCAGGCCTGCCCGAACTCATCGCGTCGACAATAGGAATAATCTCGCAGCTGGATAAAAACGCCGCCGCGGAAGCGGAGTCCGCCGCGCGGAGATCTTTGGCCTCCGGCAACGCAAATGAAGCGGCCGGCGTACTAGGAGTTCAACTGAGGAAATCTTTCGGAGACTCGCACGTGCCGTTGCTTGGTAAATTTTCGTCCGCGCTTGCGGCGTCAGGCAAGGGAGAAGCCGAGATAGTCGGTTTTCTTGAGGCGGTTATGAAGGGCTTCGACGGCTCGGGGGTGCTGCTTTTTACAAGAAACGGCGTGGCGGAGTGGTATCTCAGCTCCGGCGCTTCCGCCCACGAAAACGCGCGTTACGTCGCGGTGCCGTTCTCGTCCCGCCAAAATATCAGGGTTACGCTCACCGGTTCGTCTGCGGAGGACGTATCGCTGTGGAAAATAATTCCACAGGGAACAAATACAAGAACGTACGATAAAGGACATTGGATAAAGGAGATAACGGTATTCACATCGGAGGTGCAACCTTCTGACGCTCATTGACGAATCGGCGCGATGAGTGATACAATTGCTCGCGTTCGGGGCGTAGCGCAGTCTGGTTAGCGCGCGTGGTTCGGGACCACGAGGTCGGAAGTTCAAATCTTCTCGCCCCGACCAAAATTAACTTTGTTTGAATTAAGAGGCCCCCATAGAGGGGTCTTTTGTGATTATCACGGGAGAATGCAATCATGCCGAAAAAAAAACCGGACGATAAAAATATAACCGTCGCGCGAAACAGAAAGGCGAGACACGAGTACTTCATACTGGAAGCGATGGAGACCGGCATCGTGCTATCGGGAACCGAGATAAAATCGGTGAGGACCGGGAGCTTAAACCTGCGCGACGGTTACGCTAAGGTCGAGGGCGGCGAGCTGTGGCTTTACAACGTCCACATATCGCCCTACGAAAAGGGGACTCACTACAACAAGGAACCGATGCGCCGCCGTAAGCTCCTTGTACACAGGAAGGAAATTTTGAAGCTCCAGAGCAAAACCAGGGAAAAAGGCCTGACGCTGATTCCTCTTTCTATGTACCTGAAAGACGGAAAGCGTGCTAAAATAGAACTCGCGATAGCGAAAGGCAGGCAGGTCCACGACAAGCGGGACGCGATAGCGGAGCGCGACGTCGAGCGGGAAATCGACAGGACCATGAGGGAACGTTCCAAACGGGATTAATGAACTTCGCGGCGCTGTATCTTGACAAGTGGGGGCGACAGGTTTCGACAGCATGACGGAAGGTCCTGAAGCGCGAGCCGAGGATGGGGAATCCTCGTTAATCCGGCTCCAAAACAATAATTGCTAACAACGATTTCGCACTGGCTGCTTAGTTAAGCAACCACGTTCTCCGGGGGCTCGGCCGTTGGAACCCGGAAGGACGTCACAAAGACGGCTGGGATTGCGTTAGCGCCATCTGATCACAATCCGAGACTCTAGGGATGGATAGGGTGTTCAAATTCTGTCGGTGGAAGCTGAACAACCGAAATCAAAACATCGACTACGCTCGTAGTGCATCACGATTGTCCCTTGTTGGACCGGAGTTCGATTCTCCGCGCCTCCACCATGAGTATTCACGACTTAAATGTATTTTAGCCGTGTAAAAGTTAAAAGATAGGCGTCATTACTCACAATTAGCGTGGAAATAGAAATGAACATAAGGCAAATTAACTGTAATTTGCCTAAGTTTGGAAGGCAACGAAAATTCCAGAAAGAATCCATGATGAGATATGCTTATGTTTCAGATAAGAAAGCCAACGGGGTTGTTTATACCCCGTGTAAGATGGCGGATTATCTTGCCGGCGAGATGGTTGATACCTTATCCCCAAAGAAACTCACTTCAATCCGCGTTTTAGATCCCGCTATTGGTGACGGGGAATTAGTTCTGTCTTTGCTAAATCGTGTTTTTGTATTAAATCCAAACGCGGAAATAACAGTAATAGGCTTCGAAACTGATTCAACTACGATTTCTGTCACGAAAAAAAGAATAGCAGAAAGATATCCCGCAGTGCATTTAAAAATCCATAATTCCGACTTCATTGAAACGGCAATATTTGAGCGTTTTTTACCAAGAACTCTTGACTATATTATAGCAAATCCTCCGTACGTGCGTACGCAAATACTTGGCGCAGAAAAAGCCCGGTATCTGGCTGGAATTGTCGGCCTTTCCGGGCGTGTTGACATTTACTATGCTTTTATTATTCTCGCAAAAAAATTACTATCACTTAATGGGGTTGCCGGGTTTATAACTTCGAATAAATTCATGACAATCAAAGCGGGAAAAACTGTAAGAGAATATTTAGAAAACTGCGCCTATCTAAAACAGGTAACGGACTTTGGTGACACAAAACTATTTGAAGCCGCTGTATTACCCTGCATAATAATATTCTCCGGCAAAGATTATTGTAACGGAAAACCCAACTTTACTTCAATATATCAAACAAAAAAAGCTGATTCATCCATACGAATTGATAACATTTTTGACGCAATAAACCAATCGGGAGTGTTTACGCTGCGCGACGGGAGAAATATTGAGATTAAACGGGGGAAATTAACAACAGACAATAGCGGAGGCCCTTGGCGGTTAAGCACTTCAGAATCAACGACCTGGCTGGATAGAATAAAAGAAAAGACATGGAAAAGATTCTCTGACATTGGGAAAATAAGAGTTGGAATCAAGACTACGGCTGATAATGTTTTCATTAAAGAATACTGGCCTGATAATGATTTGACACCGGAATTGCTTATGCCTTTAATAACACACCGCAACGCGGGTCAAATACTCCCGGATAATGATAGATTTTGGAAAGTTTTGTACACCCACACAGTAATTAACGGGAAGAAATCAGCAGTAAATCTTGAAACGTATCCCAATTCGATGGATTATTTACAACGACACCGCAAACAACTTGAGAGCCGGGAATACATTAAAAACGCAAAAAGAAATTGGTATGAGATTTGGGTTCCGCAAAATCCAGAAGCATGGAAAAATCGCAAAATCGTTTTCCGCGATATTTCTGAAACCCCGCAATTCTGGCTTGATGAAAGCGGGGCCGTCGTAAATGGCGATTGCTATTGGATTGATATTTTCAGTGAAACATCTGATGATGAACTCATGCTTGCGTTAGCGGTTGCAAATAGTAGCTTTATTGAAGAATATTACGATGTGAAGTTCAACAATAAACTTTATGCCGGCAAAAGAAGATTCATGACACAATATGTCAATGATTTTCCCTTACCAAATCCATCAAGTGAAGCCGCAAAAAAAGTGGTATCACTTGTGAGGACGGTTATCTCAAATAATCGCCCGTGTGATCAAGCGGTAAAAATAGTTCTCGATAATGCCGTCAGATCTCTATTTAGCTAATCTTCATCAAA
>Ga0099364_10008862_pt1 | contig 14071 bp, 10 predicted proteins | sample TergutTh196P3_FD_73070 | JGI IMG/M metagenome (GOLD analysis project Ga0099364, IMG submission 73070) | Microcerotermes parvus P3 segment gut microbial communities from Pointe-Noire, Republic of the Congo - Th196 P3 | ecosystem: Host-associated > Arthropoda: Insects > Digestive system > Gut ...
AAAATTATAATAACTGTTGAGCACAATAATAAAGGTAAAAATCTCCTGCAGTAGGGTAGCTGCGGGGGGGGGGGGGGGGGTAGATGCTGTTTTTGTCCTCATAAAATGCTCCTTATTATTAGCATAAAAAATTGTAGCATATTTTAAAGTTTTTGTATAGTAAAATCATTTAAATCTCTTCAATAAAAATCCCCCCTGTTTGTCTAAACACTAAAAGTGTTTAGACAAACTGACCCATGACAAGCACCATTTTTACATTTTTTATGGCCGCTGATTTTGTAATGTAATATTGTTGTCGTTTAAAGTATAGCCGTATAGCTGCTCTCTGCCGAATATCATATTGGATCCATCAAATTTAACCCATTCCTTCGCCCAATCATACCTCACCCATGTTCCGATGGGGAATGTCCCGCCTGGTCCTTCAAGTTCCCATCTGTCACATTGCGGATCATCAGGGGTATATGCTCTTGTATTATCACCGCGCCCCATTGGATTAAAAATCAGGGTGTTGCCTTCCTGCCTGTAGGGAAGATTGCCCCACCGAGCAGTTTCGATAGTTTTATTGACTTCATTAAGAGTATAGGAAGCAGGCATTTCAGTGAATAATTTTAAACTTCCTGTATTGTCAAACTCAATCCACTGGCTATAAGACGAAGTATTACCTTGCCTTACCCATCTTCCAATTGGGAATGTTCCCTCTGTTCCTTCAAGTACCCATTTTGGACAATTAGGATCACCGGGAGCATAAGTAACATAATTCTCGCTATCTCCTATACCCGTACGCTCCGGGTTAAATTCCAATACACCGGTAACATTGTCATAAACGTATGGAAGCGCTTGGGGGCCGCCGCCCATTAACATAAACAACGGCGCTTCCAGATAGATTGTTAATCCGAGTGCTTTTTCGCTGCCTGTTAACGGAGTAATACCTTCGTCTTTATAGAGATGAATACCAAAGTCCTCACTCCATTCAGCATAGTTATTGACGCTCCCGCCTGTAGATAAGCTCATCCAGTCATCAACCGTTGTTTCAGCCGTTATTGGAATACTTAAATTTTCAGCAAGTTCGTTAAAACTTATCTCGAAGTAAAATCTTTTAAAATCATTGAGAAAATTCAACTCTGTAAGATCCGAAGTAAAATCAATTTTGGTTTTACTGATATAGAATTCAACTCCAAAAAGATGATTTTCAGCCTGAATCCCAATACCAACATACCAGGAACCTTCTGCGATCCATGGATAGATATCACCTTCGATCCATATACCGGCATCGCCATGTTGGTACAAATCTGAAGCCAGAATACCGTTCTGTACACGATCGCTTGCATTATTATTTGATATTTTCGGCCTTGCTTGAGTGCCACATAATTCATCAAACTGAGCCGTACTTTCATAAAGGCCGATAGCAAACGGAGCGTTTTCATATTCGGTAAGTTCGGAAATCTTTATAGAAGCGTTACCCGGTCCCTTTGTACCTTCGGTTTTAGCAGTTTTGAATGTATTTATTGCATTGTTAAGTGCAGTGGTTGCGTCGTTTACGGCATTTAATGTTGAACCGGCATTGCCGTATACTGTCTGCGCTGCACTTACCGCTGTATTAAAAGCCGTCATTGCCGCTGCCGTAACCCAGTATGTTTCAACCGGCACTTCTGATGCGCTTTCGGCTGTTACTACGCCTTCTTTTTCACTTAATGCATTATTAATACTTGTATTCAGGGTTGTCTTCGCCGTTTCTGTTGGCGAGCCGTTTTGTTTTGCCGAATTAAAATTAGTCAAAGCTGTAACAAGGGCGTTGTAAACAGAGTCATAATCCGGGCCCTGGGCGCTTTCTGCATTATTAATAGCAGTATTGAAGGTATCAAGAACGCTTTGTGTTACCCATTGCGCTGACGGGTTTATATCGTTACCGTTTACACTTACAGTAACGCCTGTCTTGGCGGCATTTGCACCGGCAATCAGGGAGTCAAGTTCTGTCTTGGTAAAACCGGAAGATTTGTTTCCGTCTTGCTGCGCGTTTTTAAATACAGTAATTGCATTGCCAAGAGTAGTTACGGCTATATCTACTGCCTGTTGAGTTGAAGCGGTCAGCGCCCCCTGCGCCGCGTTAATTGCCGCATTGAATGTTTCCATTACCTGCGCCGTAACCCATTTTCTGTCTGAGGCAACCTCTGAGGCATCTTCAGCTACATCAACTTTGTCTTTTTCAATTTCTGCCTCTGCAATTTTTGCCTCAAGCTGGGTATAAACAGGGTTCTCGTCAGGTTCCGGCGGACAGCCCATAAAGGCAATTGCGAATACCAGCAAAAACGCCGCTATTTTTCGGTTTTTTTGCCCGCTGTTAATTGTCATTTGATACTGGGGGGGGGGGGTAGATGCTGTTTTGTTCTCATTAAATACTCCTTAATTATTAGCATAAAAAACTATAGCTTTTTTTAAAGAATTTGTATAGTAAAATCATTTAAATCCATTCATTAAAAATCTAACTAAGGCTGTCCGTCTCTTTTCATTTTTCTTTTTTCCTGATAAAATCTACCATAAACGACATAAATAACAGGAGAATTGCTATGTTACTTGCCGAATTGGGTGCGCCCATTGCTGATTTATTAGCAAAAATTAACGAAACATGGAGGCGTCTTTGAAGACGCTTCATTTGCGCAGCGTATAGCAGAAATTGAAGCCAAAATTGCCGGTCCGGATTTTTGGAATAATACGGAAGCGGCTGAAAAAACAATTGCCTCTCTAAAAGCCTTAAAAATCCGCTATGAGCCTTGGAAAACCCTTCGCGATGAAGCCGTTGATATGCAGACGCTTCATGAACTTGCGTTGGAGGCCGGCGATGAAAGTGAATGTCCGGGGCTGGAAAATACTTTAAAAACCCTCAATTTACGTTTTGATAAACAAAATGTCTTCGAGCTTATGTCAGGCGAAGTCGATAAAAACGGCTGTTTTCTTACAGTACATTCAGGCGCAGGCGGAACCGAAGCATGCGACTGGACGCAGATGCTCTACCGTATGTATCTGCGCTGGGCGGAACAGAAGGGTTTTTCTGTCGAAGAAGTTGACCGCCAGGAAGCCGAAGGCGGTCTTAAATCCGCAACATGCAGAATCGAAGGGAATTACACCTACGGCTATCTTAAAGGCGAATCCGGCGTTCACAGGCTTGTCAGAATAAGCCCGTTTGATTCGAATGCAAGGCGGCACACTTCGTTCGCCTCTGTCGATATTTTCCCTGTCATTGACGATACAATCGAAGTTGAAGTAAAACCGGAAGATCTTCGGGTGGACACTTACCGTTCAGGCGGCGCAGGCGGCCAGCATGTAAACAAGACGGACAGCGCCGTGCGTTTTACCCATCTTCCGACGGGTATTGTTGTCGCCTGCCAAAACGAACGCAGCCAGATAAAAAACCGCTCAATTGCAATGAGTATGCTTAAAGCTAAATTGTATGAATATTACCGCCAGGAAAAAGAAAAAGAAAATGCAAAGTTTTCTCAGGAAAAAAAAGATATTTCCTTTGGAAGCCAAATCCGATCTTATGTATTCCAGCCGTATACAATGGTTAAGGATTACAGGACAAAGTATGAAAAGGGAAATATTCAAGCTGTAATGGACGGCGATATCGATCCGTTTATCGAAGAATATTTAAGATTTACCTGGCGTCAAACCGCGCATAACTAGGCATTAAAATAAGGAGATTATTTGAAAAGCAGGCTTCCGGTTTTATTTTTAATTTTCTTTTCATTAACCGCGCATGTTTTTGCATCCGGTGCTCAGGAGCAGCAGAGTGTTCAGGCGCAAAGTGATGAATGGATTCTTTGCATTACAGATATTGATGTAAGGTCTCTTCCCGCCGAAAAAGCCGGTATTTCCGGTGTAATTTCCAGAATTATGGTTGAAAAATTAAGCGAAATAAATTACCGCACAAGGGTATCTCCCGAATATGCTTATTATGAACAATATGCCTGGACAAATGCACGTAACAACGCTGCAAGGGCGTTAGCTGCTAAGGTGCAGGAAAGATCTCAGCAGATTTACCGCGGCGATGCCGGCTGGAGGTACCAGCGCAATATCGCAAGGCTGGATGCCGAAATTGAACAATTAAGAAGAAACCTTGAAGAAATTGAAAATAATGCCCCCTTGATTAACAATGAACCTGTTTTTAATCTGATAAGGGGGAATCTGGAATTTACATTTCCAGCCGCGCCTGCCGCTGGAAATGAATACAGGTTTTTAAGAGATCGATCCGCAGATGCGTTTCTTGCAGTTTCCATTTCTGACTTCTATGGAAGATATTTTTTAACTCTAAAACTTTATACAGTCTATACAAGATCGTTTGTCTGGGAAGACAGTATTCTTTTTTCACATGATGAACTTGATAATGCATTGGAAGAAATATTACGCAGGCTTGTAGTCGTAATTTCGGGTAACGAACCTGCGGCAGTAGTGGTAAATGCACAGCCGGAAGAGGCTCTTTTGTTGATTAACAGTACATTCGCAGGCAGGGGCGCCACAGATGTTTTGGGATATCCTCCCGGAACAATAACTGTATCAGCATCTGCGCCGAACCATGAAAGCATAACGTTTGAAACAACTCTTTCCGCCGGTGAATTATCAGAAATCTCCATAAATTTAAACCCGATTGAATACAGCGAAGTTACTTTGTTTTCTGATGCGCAGGGTAGTGTCTATCACGGCGCATTTTATGCCGGCGAAGCTCCTTTAACATTGCGCCTTCCTGTAAATCAACTTGAATATATCGAACTGGAAACCTATGATGGTTACAGGGCGACAGCTATTTTTCAAACACCGGAAAATCAAAGCTATTCCAGTTCGCTTTTACTGCATCCGCAGGCGCCATATGAAAGCGGTCGCGTTGAAGAAGCCAGAAGCTCGTTTTACTGGGCATTTGGGGGTACATGGATTGCAGGAATTGCCGCATGGATTTCGTATTATACATTTGTCGGTGCAAATAACGCACTAAGCTATGGGTATTATAATCACGATATTATTAATGAAAAATTTGTCAGGGACAATCAAACAATATATTATGTCAGCATGGGAACGTTAATCGCTACGGGCGCTCTTGCTGTTTATGGAATTTACAGACTGGTGGAATATATTTCCATTTCCAGCAGGGGAGGGACTCCTGTTATGCAAACAAGCAGGAATTAAATGAAATTTGGCGAAAGACTAAAATTATTTTTTACAGGAAAATCCGCAGGCGGCGGTGAATTATATGATGATTTATGCGACCTTTTAATAGAGGGCGACTTTGGCGCATCTCAGGCTTATAAAACTACAGAATTGTTAAAGGAACAATGTAAAAATGAAAGCGCTGACAAAATCCCTTATAAACTGGCTGTTATTTTAGAAAGCGAATTGTTAAAAGTCAGGCAGGCAAGCGATCCTGCGGCGCAGGAAAACCTTACGGCAATCCTGCTTCTTGGCGTAAACGGAGTCGGCAAAACAACAACTGCTGCAAAACTTGCAAATCTTTACGAAGCAAAATATGGTAAAAAGACAATACTTGCCGCCGCTGATACATTCAGGGCTGCTGCAATCGATCAGTTGAAAATTCACGGGCAAAGATTGAATATGCGTGTTATTGCGCATAAGCAGGGCGGAGATCCTGCGGCAGTTGTATATGACGCGCTGGAAGCGGCGAAGGCCTGCGGGGACGGCGTTATCATCGCCGATACTGCAGGGAGGATGCACACGAAATCAGCTCTTGTCGATGAATTAAAAAAGATTGACAGAGTAGTGGAGGCAAAAGCGGAAAAAGCCCGTTATGTAAAATATCTTGTACTTGATGCAACAACGGGAAGAAACGCTTTTGCGCAGGCGGAAATATTCAATTCTGCAGTCTCTCTTGATGGTGTAATATTAACAAAGTATGATTCCACTGCAAAGGGCGGAGTGGTTTTTTCACTTGCATCAGAATTACAATTGCCTGTAGTGTATATATGCACGGGTGAAAAATACAGCGATATTGAAGTTTTTAATCCGCAGAAATTTGTGAAGGAGTTTACAGGGATTGCATAAAAGGATTCTTCTTATTACTACTTCTGTTTTTCTCCTCCTTGTCGGTATTATTACCGTAACCCAGGGGTTTGATTTGGTTTTGCCCGGGTTATTTGACACAGATGAAGAAGATTTTCCAATTGGATTTGAATTTAATATATATCAAATTAAACCTGCACAGTGGTTTCGTTCAAACTCAGGCGGTATGGCTCTTGAAGAAGTGCAGTCTCGTTATGCCGCACTGCGAAACGAATATGCGCTTGTAATTGATTATGCTTATTATGATGAATTGCCTGAACAAGTCAGCCAGTATTATAATGAAGACTTTTATCCTGAAATTCGTATTTTATATAAAGACGGCGAGCAAATTAGAACACAATATATCCTTAGGGACGAAAATGAAACAACCAGACTAAATTCAGTTTTTAAAGAGCCGGATAGCGGTTTTATTGAATTATTTGATGAAAACAATAAATTGTTAAACGAGTTTACATTTTTTGGAAGCGGAGATAAAAATAAAATAGATTATTTTTATAATGAAAATCTGTTAATAAATACAACTTTTTATACTAATAGGGATAATACAGAGGAATACCGGAGGTTATATACAGATTTTTACCGTTACAATCGTTCGCTTTCTCTAAGGTATATAGAAAGAATATTTTTTACAGATATGCAGTTACCGCAGGAAGAACCTGTCCGTCTTTCATTTCCGCGCCGCGCTGCAGAAGCAATAAACGACGATTCATTCATTAATGAAAGGATAAATCTTTACCCGGAATACTTTGGCGATGTTTTAGTTTTTTTTGATTCCAGAATAATTTATGAAACCGATGAAAGGGGAAGAATATTAAGCCAGACCCTGTATGATGAAGAAAATGAAATTTTGTGGGTTATTCAAAACATTTGGCATAACGATCGAATTGTATCAACTGCAAAAACAGAAGGCGATTTGGTTTTATTAACAGAATATTCCTACGATTCAGAAGGGGATCGAATACTGGAAAGAAATTTCCGAAACGGAGTTTTAGAACGTGTTGTATACACAGATGGGATAATTGATACAGAGGAAATATACATGAATGATATTCTTGTACTTCGTACAGTATGGGAAAATAATAGAAAAATATCTGAGACAAGGATAAATAATTGAAAAGTTCATGGGTTTTATTTACAGCATCCCGGTATATGTTTAAAGGACGCGGAAGCTCGCCTGTTCTTTCAGTTTTGGGAATTGCTGTCGGTGTGCTTTCGCTTATTGTCATTATTGCGGTAATGAATGGTTTTCAACTTGGATTTATCGAAAGCATTATTGAACTTTCATCTTATCATCTGCAATTGGAATCTTTTCCTACGGAAAGAGTTGAAGATCTGCAAAAGAGCATACTTGAAATTCCGGGGATTAAAGCTGTAGTTCCTTATAAAGAATTTCAGGCGTTGGCAAGGGGAAGGAGATCCGGACAGCAGGCTGTACTTGCAAGAGGGCTTCATGAAAATACGCTTTTTTATGATGAAGCAATGAAAGATAAACTGGAATTTGAAGAAGGAGCTTTTGATCTGTCACAGCCCGGCAGCATCCTGCTTGGAACAGAACTTGCACGCAGGCTTGGTCTTGATACAGATGATTTTGTAACTCTTTATTCCATTACAGGAATTTTGTCGGCGGAAGAAGATGAAGGCGGTCTTGATATTTTTGAAATAAAAGGAATATTCAGAACAGGGTATTTAGAATATGATCAAAGTCTGGCTTTTATAAATATAGAAAGTGTATCTTTTTTAACAAATGAAAGCGATCTAAAACTGGGAATTAAACTTGTCAATCGTTTTAATGACAGGAATTTAATGGAACAAATAAATAGAAAATTACAGAGCTTTGATTTTGCTGACAGTGTAAAAATTTCCAGTTGGCGCGATTATAACCGTTCTTTCTTTGGCGCTCTTAGAACAGAAAAACTTTTTATGTTTATCCTCGTTGGTCTTATTTTTATTGTAGTCGGTCTTAATATCTTTCAGGCGCAGAGAAGGGCAGTTCTCCAGCGGCGTGAAGAAATCGGTCTTTTAAGGGCAGTAGGCGGCACAGAAAAATCGGTAAGGTTTGTATTTGTAATTGACGGCGCAATCATTGGTTTTACAGGCGCAGGTACGGGGCTGATTCTGGGACTTGCTATTGCATATAATATTTCACTTTTTTTTACTATAGTTGAAAATATTGTGAATTGGTTTATAGGTATAATAAATGGGCTTGCAGGTCTTTTTGGAATAGGATGGGCAGACAACTTTTCAGTATTTTCACCTCAATATTTTTACATAAAAGAAATAACATCGCGGATTATACTGCATGAAGTAATAATAATTTTTTTGTTTGGTTTTTTATCCGCCCTTGCGGCGGCATGGTTTGCGTCAAGGAAAATTGCTAAAATTCAACCGGCGGAGGTGCTTCGTTATGAATGATCAAGTTGGAAATATTCTTCTTAAGGTAACAAATATTGTAAAAAATTATACTTCAGGGGCAGAAACGCTGCATATCCTGAAAGGGATTAACTTTGAGATTGAACAGGGAGCTTCTGCCGCAATCTCGGGGCAAAGCGGCAGCGGTAAAAGTACCTTGCTTAACATTATCGGAGGTCTGGATCGCTGCGATGAAGGAACGGTATTTATCGGGAATGATGAAATTACATCGCTTGCAGAAAAAGACCTTTCTGTATACAGATCAAAACGTGTGGGTTTTATTTTTCAATTCCATTATCTTTTAAAGGACTTTACCGCTATTGAGAATATTATGCTCCCTGCCTATATTGCAGGGATGAAGAAAAAAGAAGCAATGGACAGGGCAAGGTCTTTGTTAGCTGACGTTATGCTTGAAGATCGCGGAAGCCATTTTCCATCGCAGCTTTCAGGAGGAGAGCGGCAGAGGATTGCAGTGGCGCGTTCTATGGTTAACGACCCGGCTTTGATCCTTGCCGACGAACCGACAGGAAATCTTGATCCGCAGAACAGCGGTATTATTGCAGAACTTCTCTATGAAGGTGCGCAAAAAAAAGGTAAAACATTGGTTGTTGTTACCCATGATATGAATGTTGCATCAATGGCTTCGGTTAAACTTGTTCTTGAGAACGGCATATTGCAGGCCGGAGAGTCTTCATATGCCAATGAAAAACCCGGGGAAATATTTTGAGAAAGAAAGCGGCTTTTTTTATTGCACTTAGGTATTTATGGGCGCGCGCTCACGAAGGCGGACGTTATCTTCGAGGAGCTGCTGCAGGAATTGCTGTCAGCTTAATTCCGATTATTGTAACTTTGATTGTAGCCGACGGGATGATCATGGGAATTATCGACCGTTATCTTGAACTTGGAACAGGGCATATACAGGTTTATGATATGCTTGGGTACGGCAATGAAGATATTACAATTAATCAAATAATGGAAATTGACGGGGTAAAAGGAGTGTGGTCTGAGCAAAAAGGTATGGGAGTACTTGCAGGAAGATCCGGAAGAACCGGCGTTACCGTTCGTTCGATTGAATCTTCATTTTGGGATGATCCCGGAAGCGCCCGGTATTTAAAAATAATTGAAGGCGGGCACAAACCTGAAAATGATACTGATATCATGTTAGGTGAAACGCTTGCGTTAAATATTGGCGCAAGCGTCGGAGATACTGTACGGTTGATGACAATTAGAGAAAGCGAACAAGGCAGGCTGACTCCCAGAATGGCTGCCTTCACGGTAAAAGGGATTATATCATGCGGATATAATGAGATTGACGCTTTATGGTGCATAATAAACATGGAAGGCGGAAGACGCGTCTTGTCAATGGAGCAAACAACGGCAAGCCTCATGGTAAAAGTAGATGACCCATATAAAAAGGCGGATTATTTCGCATCGGAAATAGCTTTAAGACTTGGAACAGGTTACAATGTTTTTACATGGAGGAGCTTGCTGCGCGCACAGTACAGTTCTTACGAAGCAACAAGGCAGATTTTGCTTTTTATTATGGCATTAGTTGTAATTATTGCTGCAGTTAATGTCGCTTCTGCAACAAGTATGCTTGTACTTGAGCGTCAAAGAGACATTGCAATTTTAAAAATAGCAGGTTCTAAAATATCCGGAGTTACCGACATTTTTATTTGCAGTAGTTTTCTAACAGGTCTTGCAGGCAGCATAATAGGTATTTCCTCCGGTTTGTTAATCGGAACAAACATAAATTTTCTAATACGTTCTCTTGAAAACTTTTTAAGTTTTTTTACGAATTTATTTAGTGGAGAAGATGTAAAAATACTCGATCCGGGTTTTTATCTTGAAACAATACCAATCACCGTAGACTGGAACATGGTTTTTATTATCTGGTTTTTTACGATACTGTGTTCCGTCCTTGCATCATTAATTCCGGCGCGAAAAGCAGGGCGGCTCAAGCCGATGGAATTGTTACGCAAAACCTGATTACAGGTTACAACCGTGCTGCAACAGCATCAATAAATTCCCACGAGTTAAGCACCTTGGCTGGAGCAGGATCAGAAAGTTTTGACAGGTCGCCTGTCATTATTCCATCTTCGATGACAGCTGTTACTGCCGTTTCAAGATGCTTTGCAAAATCCAAAAGCGGCTTGGTGTTATCCAGTTCCGCGCGTTTTGCAAGCGCGCCGCTCCATGCAAAAATTAATGCTGTGGGATTTGTGCTGGTTTTTTCGCCCTTCTGCCAGCGGTAGTAATGCTGCTGAACTGTTCCATGCGCCGCTTCATATTCAAAAACACCGGAGGGAGATACAAGCACGCTTGTCATCATTGCGAGGCTTCCTGCGGCGCTTGCAATCATGTCGCTTTGAACATCGCCGTCATAATTTTTACATGCCCATAAAAACCCGCCTTCCGCCTTTACAACACGCGCGACAGCATCATCAATTAATGTATAAAAATAATCAATTCCTGCATCAGCGCATTTTTCTTTAAATTCGTTTTCATATACTTCATTGAAAATATCTTTAAAGCGCCCGTCGTATATTTTTGAAATAGTATCTTTTGTTGCAAACCACACAGGAATTTTTTCTGCAAGCGCATAAATAAAACATGCCCGTGCAAAACTGCGGATCGACTCATCGTAATTGTGCATTCCCTGAACAATCCCAGCCGCTTTAAAATCTGCGATTTTTAAGCGGCTTTCAGTTCCGTCAGCCTTTGTATAAACAAGCTCTACTTTTCCGGGTTTATCAATCTGCATTTCCGCCGCTTTGTAAACATCGCCGTAGGCATGGCGTCCGATAACAATAGGCGCTTTCCATGTGTTTACAGATGGTTTGATCCGGCTTATGGATATTGGCTTTCTGAAGACAGTCCCGTCAAGCATCGCCCTGATTGTGGCATTCGGGCTTGGAAGAAGCTGCTTTAGGTTGTATTCCTTCTGCCTTGCACTGTTTGCAGTGATTGTCGCGCATTTTACGCCGACTCCGTATTTCATGATTGCCTGCGCCGATTTTATAGTAACTTCGTCGTTTGTATCATCGCGGTTTTTTAATCCCAAATCGTAATACTCGGTCTGTAAATCTATAAAAGGAACAAGGAGTTTTTCCTTTATTACTTCCCAAAGAACTCTTGTCATCTCGTCCCCGTCAATTTCGACAAGGGGAGTTTTCATTTTGATTTTTTCCATGTATCAAGTATAACGATGATAGTGATTTAATGTAACCTCTCGCCTCTAAAAACCCACAGAAATCAATTTTAAGAAGTATAAGCTCACACAAAGGCGCATCGAACCTTCGGTTCGCGGCACAAAGCTGTTATTTGATATCTTTATCCTAAAATTCAAGATTTTTTATCAAATTAATGTAAAATATGATGAAGAATAATAAGTTTTCAAACTACAACTCTCTACCTTTGTGTCTCCGCGCCTTTGTGTGAGACCTTTTCCTACAAACTCCTGTGCCTTTGTGTGAGGTAAATTCCAATTTATGTTTTACGGCGTTTTGATTTTTGTGATCGCCTGTTCCAGCAGCATCTCGCTGTTCTGACGTGATGCTAAATCCCTTAGAATTAACTTGTCGTTTAAAGGATCTTTTCCGGGAATTATTACATAACGCATCCCTTTTTTTTCAGCTAAAATATATTGTTTTACAAGGTCTTTTTCGCTGCCTGAAGGAGGCGGATCCACAAACACTTCGCAGGGAATTCCTGCCTGCCTTAAGGTTTGCGCAAGGGCTTGATGCTTTCCCGGTTTTTCTGCATCTGTGCAGGCAATTGCAACAGGGCAGCCTCCGAAAGCGGGTAATTTTCCAAGGCTTTCAAGGGCTGCAAGAAGACGGTCAAGGCCGACAGAAGATCCTACGCCGCTTATGGATTCATCCTTTGAATAAAGCCCTGCAAGATTGTCGTAACGTCCGCCAGAACAGATTGAGCCGATACCGGGAAGTTCGCTTAAAAATGTTTCAAAGACAACGCCGGTGTAATAATCAAGCCCCCGCGTTATTGAAGGATCAAGAACAAAAAGATCATCGTCCTCACCGACTCCAGAAGCATCGATCATAAACTGCCTTAATAGGGAAAGACGCTCAGATTCAGGCGAAGCGCCTCCCGATAATTCCGTTAGGCGATCCAGTATTTGCACAAATGTACCTTTTGCGCCGATAAACTCAAGTATTTTATCTGCATTTTCGCTGCCTGCAAATTCTGTAAGGCTCTTTCTGGTTTCATCTTCGCCGACTTTGGAAAGTTTATCTACAGTACGAAGCACCTCGATAGAATTTTCACTTTGCCCGATGTGTGAAAGAAAACGGTTAAAAAGCCCTCGGTGGTTAACATGAATTGTAAAGTCCAAGCCAAGGCTTTTCATTACGGTGTAAATCAAAAACAAAATCTCAAAATCCGCCGCAGGGCTGTTGCTTCCGATAATGTCAAAATCGCACTGGGTAAATTCCCTGTAACGGCCGCGCTGGGTATTTTCGCCGCGCCAGACTTTGCCGATATGATAACGCTTGAAGGGGAATGTAAGGCCGCTTCGGTGCATTGCAATAAAACGCGCAAAGGGAATCGTCAGGTCGAACCTGAGGGCGATGTCGCGGTCGCCGTTGTCAGTAAAACGGTATATTTGCTTTTCCGTTTCGCCGCCGCCTTTGCCAAGGAGAATTTCTGTGTACTCAAGAGCCGGAGTGTCAATCGGCACAAATCCAAAGGAACGAAAAACAGCTTCGATTTTTTCGGTTAAGCCGCGCCGGGTAATTTCCGCATCCGGAAGAAAATCCCTAAATCCTTTTAATACTTTCGGCTCAATATATGCTGCCATATTGTTACTATATTTTAAAGAAACAGGTCTTGCAAGTGCCCTTACGTTTAGAAATGTTTTGCTTCGGTATATGTCCGCGTGGGCTGCTGCGGAAATCCCTTTCGAGGGCTGATGTCGCCAAATGTATTGTTGGTCATGTTAATTCTCCTTTCCATTTTGATGCTTTGGTTAAACTCGGTTGGCTCCAAACGCCCTCTACAGGGTTTTCCGCAGCTGCCCAACAAAGCTTTTTCCAGCATACAAATCAATATTCAACATGGTGCCAGACAAGGGTTATTTTGTCTAAACACTTTACGTGTTTAGACAAATGGGGGGCACTTTTTTCTGCCCCCACTTACCGCAGTGCACGATTTGTATCATCAATGACTTTTCTGGCAAAATCACTACCGAAAAGATTTATAGTTATTGCTGTAAACCTATTAGAATTAGCCATAGCTGATTCTAAATTATTTCCGGTTGAAAACGCAGCAGTTAAGAGCAATGACAAAGAAACACTTTCAGTAAGAATAGCAGCATATGTTGTCGCATTTGGATTGATAAAAAAACTAGTAAATTTATCTTTTATGGAGTTAGTCAAGTTGTTAGACACGCCAAACTCCGCATCCACCGCATCCGACACCAGTCCCCGTATGCCGTTGCGGTAAAAAGTTTCTACTTCCGTGCGGGTTGCATTACCTCGACCGGTGATGAAGCGCAGCACTTCTTCGTGTCTGTTAACCGCCGCCGTGTCGCCGAGGAAGCGCAGCACTTGCAGTTCCTGAAACACCGCCGCGCCGAGTAGTA
>Ga0099364_10004279_pt2 | contig 14070 bp, 11 predicted proteins | sample TergutTh196P3_FD_73070 | JGI IMG/M metagenome (GOLD analysis project Ga0099364, IMG submission 73070) | Microcerotermes parvus P3 segment gut microbial communities from Pointe-Noire, Republic of the Congo - Th196 P3 | ecosystem: Host-associated > Arthropoda: Insects > Digestive system > Gut ...
GATTCCCCACGCATCAACTGATTCACAAGCATCTTGTTCAGACTTGGCTGCGCCTTGAAGTCGAAGTTCTCCAAAGTCTTCAAACTGGGGAACCTCGCTGCTTTCAAACGTCGCTCCGCTGCTTTCGCCTACCGGGTTCCCTCTTGCAAACTGTCGCCTTTTGGGGTACAATTTGGGGGTAGTGGCTAATTAGCAATCTATCATCCCGCTGTTTACTATCAAACCGCCCGATGGCTGCAAAAAACAAACCGATCAGTTGGACAGAAATTAAAACCCATGTTCCCAAATTTTCCACAGAATGGGTTGGCGAGCAACGGGAGGTTGCCGATTCGCAGTCATTTTGGAACGATTTTTTTGATGTGTCCAGTGTGCGCCGCCGTACGGTTGCCGCTTTTGAGGCAAAAGTCCGTAACATCGAGAGGATAATTTGGTTAGCGAAAAACTGACGGCACTAAACAAGCCGAACAAATACATTTTGGCAATCGTCGAATTAGAGGAATCTCGGACAGGAGAAACACTATGAAAATCGAATCAATACGGCTCAAAAACTTTAAGGCATTCAAAAATGTTGAAATGCGTGAAATACCGAAAATGTGTGTTTTGGTGGGAGCAAACGGCTCTGGCAAAAGTACCTTTTTTAGTGTTTTTGGATTCCTTAAAGACGCATTGAGCGGAAATGTGAATACCGCATTGGCAAAACTTGGCGGAGCAAAAGGATTTGATGAAGTTGCCAGTCGTGGCACCACTGGAGATATTGAAGTCGAAATTAAATTCCGTGAAAAGCCCGAAGAAAAATCCCCTGTAATAACCTATTTCTTACAAATAGGAAAATTGAACGGGCGTGCTGTGGTCGAACGGGAAATATTGAGATACCGAAGAGGAAGCAAAGGTGCTCCATGGCATTTTATTGATTTTTCAAAAGGAACAGGCGAAGCGGTTATCAACGAACTTGAAACCGTGCAAAGTGAAAGTGACTTAAAAAAAGAACCACAAACGCTAAAAGCCCCTGATATTCTTGCAGTAAAGGCGTTAACGCAACTTGAGAAATTTCCGGCGGCGGTCGCCCTCGGTAATCTCATTGAGAATTGGCACATTTCTGATATTCACATAAACCGTATGCGGCAAGATCAAGACGCAGGATATGCTGAACACCTTTCGCGAGAAGGAGAGAACATCAGCCTCGTTGTGCAATATCTCTATCAAAATCATAAAGAAGTGTTCGACAAAGTTCTTTCTGTGTTGAAAAGACGTGTGCCCGGTATTGTCGATGTAACTGCCGAAACGGACAGCGAAGGAAAAGTATTATTACGGTTTAAAGATGGTGCATTCTCTGAAGACCGTTTTCTTGCTCGGTTCGTGTCGGACGGTACAATAAGAATGCTCGCTTATTTGGTGTTGCTTTACGCTCCCAATCCCTTTCCGTTGTTGTGTGTAGAAGAACCAGAAAACCAACTCTATCCGTCCCTACTTATGGAATTGGCGGAAGAATTTCGCGCCTATACGAAAAGAGGAGAACAAGTGTTCATTTCTACACACAGCCCCGACTTTTTGAATGCAACAATGCTCGACGAAGTCTTTTGGTTGGAAAAACGAAACGGTTATTCCGAAATCATCCGAGCAAAAGATGATGGGCAAATCGCAGCTTACATGAGAGATGGAGACCGAATGGGCTATCTCTGGAAACAAGGTTTTTTTGGGGAGGCGAATCCAAAATGAGAAATAATGGCATCATAAAAACATTGGTCTGCTTTTTAGAAGAACCTTCAGCCGAAGAAATGCTCAAAGGAGTATTGCCCCGTTTGTTGCCCGGAGACTTTGAGTACAAATTCGTCGTCTTTGAAGGCAAGCAAGATTTGGAAAAGCAGCTTGTTCGTAAATTGCGGGGCTGGCTAAAATCTGATTCTGTGTTTTTGGTGATGCGAGATCAAGATGCCGCCGATTGCAAAGAAGTAAAAAAACGATTGGTTGAATTATGCCGTGAAGCAGGAAAACCAAAAACACTCGTTCGTATCGCATGCCAAGAATTGGAAAGTTTTTACTTTGGCGATTTGGATGCCGTAGAAAAAGGACTGGGATTATCAAACATCGCCGGAAATAAAAGGAAAGCCAAATATCGTGAGCCGGATAGCATTATCAACCCTTGCGACGAACTGGAAAAAATAACGTCGGGACGTTATCAACACATTGAAGGTTCACGGTCGATTGCCCCCTATCTATCACTGGAAAACAACACATCTCACAGCTTTAGCGTCCTGCTGTCAGGGATAAAAAGACTCCTTCATGTTCCTGATACGATATAACTCAAAAAAATCATCAAAGTTGCCCTGCCACTCGAAGCCATCAATGCCTAGTTAAGACGCTCTGGGATTACTTTTGCCCCTATTATTATCTTGTGGCTTTTGAACTACCCGCGACTACCCGTTATTTTTTGATACTACCCGCAAACGCCGGTAAAACAAGCACGAAGAAGTGTGTGTTAAAAATTAGTAGGAGTCGGCGGGCTCCCCCCGGTTGACTCTGGTGTTTTTCCCATATGGGAGTCCTTGTGGGCAAGCCTATCAGCCCGGTCGACTTTGTGTTTTTCGTTACAGTAGAGTCATTGGAGTTGAGTAGCGACGAGCCCTTTTCTGTTTGCGCAATCACTCTCGCTGCAACACGTTCCAGCATGCAAGGTGCTTCCGTACCAAGTAGTAGGCACACCAATCGTAATGTTTGCTTTCCGCTATTGCCTCGTTTGTCATCTTTATCTATTTGTGATAGATTATATTAGGGGAATTCGAGGGTATATCAAACTGGTCAATCCGACGTTCAAAGATTACAGGCGGCTCTGTTATTACATTTTGAAGTTTACTGATCTGCCGAGAGAAATTGACTGTGTGCTCCGTCATTGCGCTGCGCTCCATTCCGGCTTTTGTAACCTTGAACAAAAGCCGGAATGAACGAAGTGTAATGACGGTACTCTTCGAAAAGTGCAAAACTAAACGGCAAGTCTATAATGGTCGTCGGAAGCACAAGCGTCGGGTACCACTTCTATTTCAGAAGGGACTGTCAATCCGCAAGACAGGTATGATAGGTAAGTGGTTTGCGAAAGGTAAAGGTAAACTTTGGAAGGAGTACCGAGATGAGTGTGAGCAAAGGCGCATGGAATGGGGCAAGCATGACGTTCCGGTAGTACCTCCTTCGCAAGAATTAGCATCTGGCTGCGGCAGCACAACCCAAGACATTCCCGAAGAAAACGAGGGTTGCGCAGCCGCTGCCAACGAGGGGGCGAGTAGCGAGTCTATTGCGATACCGGACAGATGAGTCTATCCTCTGCCGTGTCGGGCGCAAGTTTCGCACACGAGGGGCGTGTCGGGGCGGTTGCAAGGGGAACCGACACATTGTACCGGATGAACAAAGAAACCGCGCAAATCGCCACAACGGGGCTGTGTAGCGTGGCGGTTCCCCGCCGGTTGTTAATACCAGATAACCCGCCCTTGCCGCAGTCCGATAACAAGTTTTTGGGCGGAATCTCCGAGGTAGCCTGTCAATCGCAGAACGGCATGATTTTCTTCAAGATTACACAAATCGGCTGACACCGACACATTCGCCCGATGGTCAAGTACCTGCTTTTTCAGTGATTCCAACATGTCGGTTACCCATTTTGAGAAAAACTTGTTATCGGACTGGCCCTTGCCGTCGCACCAAACACGGGGTACTTGACCGGATGGTAGATACTGCTGACCTGTATGACAGCAATGGTGGACTCCCCACTTTGTCGAGAACGCACGGGACGACGTATATAATAGACGTATCCTTGCGAGGCAGATAGCGAGTCTATTAGGAACGATGGTACTGGAGTCTATTGGAAGAAACGGTTTGGCAGGTTGCCCAACCGGTCGATTCCGAACAACTCCGGTCTTGCCTCCGCACGAAAATGGAGGGACTTGACCGGATGGGGCTCGTTAGTTTATTCGTCATTCAGTGGGCGATGCGTTGCCAACAAGTGTTGCGGATACGGTAGTAGGCTGGACAGCAATGGGGGACTTGCAATCGACGAGAGATGGTCTATTGCGGATGCGGTGTCCGACAGATGGAGCATCTATTGGAGAAGAACCGAAAGGACGGAGTTGTCCTTAACAATTCAACACCGAACCGGTCAAGGACGCACCGGTACAAAGACATGACGTAATGCTGTTCCCTTCTTCCCTCGTGTTCGCCCCACAGCGGCGCACTGTCGCTCTTATCGGGATACTCGCCGTTATTGTACGTCTTGCCGAAAGAATTGCACCAATCCGCACACAGGGCGTTTCGGCGTGGGCGTGTAAAAAATTAGTTGGTATTTTTCCATGCGTTTCGAAGCGTCTCTCACTTTGCCCACCGGCACTAATGCCGTGGACGGCACCACCGTTGCTGGCACTGGCGTTGATACCGCCATCGCCTTTGCTCGTCTTTTCTTATCCCTGCCCCTTTCTGACTCTTTCTATCCTTGTTTTTCAGGGTTTTCTAGCCAAAAAAATCCGATTTTGGTTAAGTAAGGTCACACGTAACCACAATCCATCGAACAAGGAACACCTCCATTTTTTATGAACGGCGGACTCTGGGGCAATGAAAAAGTGCAGCACAAGAAGTACACAAGAAACCGGTATGTAGAACAATACACGCGTGCATTTACCGCCGATGCATGTCTGGGATGATCCTTATTCAGGCGGCTAGGCAGGTAGGCAAGAAACTTGAGCGGGGGATTACTTGTTTTTTCCAAAAGGTGTGTTACACTGTTTTTCGAATTCAGAAGGAAACTGTCCGGTTGTGCTGGACAGATAGAAATTAGAGTTCGTCAGCAATTCAATAGCCGTTCATTGAGACGGATTGGTTGGCTTCACGGTCAAAACTGCTTTGCAGAGTGAAGAAGACCTTTGGACTTGAAAAGTGACGCACTCCCGGAAAGGGAGCGTCCGCGCAAGTCCAGTAGGAAATCTTTGGCAACGCTGTCTTGACAGTAAGCACCGCATTTGACCGCGGGAAGGAACCTATCTATTGAACGCATCGCTCCTGTCTTAAGCGATTCTTGCTTGCGTTCTCGGCTTGATTTTAACGCCTCTCTTTACGCTAACGTTCAGGAGTACCTCATCGAAAGTGGCGCGGATGTTAACGCGAGGTGCAAAAAAGGTTTGACACCATTGCATGAAGCAGTAGCAACTCATGCCAGTATGTATGCCAGTTTTGACATGCTCAATCTTCTGATTGAAAAAGGTGCTGATGTCAACGCGGAATGCAATAGTGGCTACACTCCCCTTGATGTTGCCGGAAGAGAAAGAGAAAAAGTTAAAGCAATCCTCCTTCAGTATCAAACAAAGAACCAGGACTAGAAGACAGAAAAGGAGATAACCGCAAGCGAAGTCGAAAGTACAGGAAAATATTCCCGCACGAAAAAGAAGTCCAGCAACGACACAGACCGCTTGAGCAAGTATTTAACCGGGGTCGGGCTTGATTGGGAGAGTGTAGCGGATTGTTGAAAAGTCACACAACTGCTTGTAAATGGGAGTAGACCACGATATCGCAAGGGATTTTCACGCATCCACCCTTTTCGGCTTACTACGGTATGGGTACGATAGTCAGAGAACCGAAATAGCAAAACCACTGATCTCGGTGAATTGAAATCGGCGGCAATCCGGGTGCGATTTGATCTTATGGCAGTTTTTGTGTGGTTTGACCAATATGCATGGTAAATTGCATGGGCTACCGAAAAAAGTGTTGTATTTCTCGGTAATTATTGCATATTGCCAAACCGTTCACGGGTTGTGAAAAATGGCGGTTTTTCTGTTGTCTAAAATGCCCAAAGTGCTCATTTTGCTGTCAGATTTGAATTTTTTGCGACAAAACAGGTTACTTGAGTGGTTTGGGTAGCCAAAAATTAACGCCGAATTTACTGTTTCTTTATAACGGCTTCACATTCCTCGATACAATGTCCAACGAGATGTCGGGACGTTTCTCGGCAACAAGAAACCTAACATGAAAGGAAACAAAACAATGAGAAGAAACACAATGTTCACACACAACTCTGCATTCACTTTGGTCGAACTTTTGGTGGTCATTGCGATCATTGGTATGTTGATCGCCCTTCTTTTACCCGCCGTTCAGTCGGCACGCGAAGCCGCAAGGAGAATGCAATGTACCAACCACATGAAGCAGATCGGCTTGGCTTTTCACAACATGCACGACTCGGCGGGTTATTTTCCCTCCGCAGCCGTCCAGAAAGGTCTAAGCGACGATTTTTGGAAACCCCGAGGCATCACAGGACGTACCGCACCGAACAATTATGATACTCGTGCCAACAACGCCTGGCACAATACCGGTCGTATTGCATGGACGGTTCCCTTGCTTCCCTTCATTGAACAACAAGCCCGATATGACGTGATTGTCCCCTATGCCCAACGAACAGATGCGAGTCCCATCAGAAACCATACAGCAGCAGAAACCATTACGGTCAACGGCGAGTCCGTACGAAATCCTTATGCCAGCAATATCAACATATATGTTTGTCCCTCCGAGCCCAACAACACTCCCATCAACGGAAGTCTTGGCGTTCTCAGTTACCGCATCAATGTCGGCGATGAAACCTACAACAACTTGGAAAGTCTTTGGTCGGCAGACAATGCGGGTGCTAATGCGGTTCTGCACCGTGGTGTCGGGACTCGCGGAGACGCACGGGTGATAAACATGTCCAGCATCGTTGATGGTACCAGTAATACAATGTTCGTAGCAGAGAATGGTGTCGCTCCAGGTGCGCCTGCTGAAAGTGAACGCTCGGTCCGTGCAGGTATGGGATTTGCCGCCAACATCTATCGTGCACCACTGAGCGGCATTGAAGAATGCCGCGCCTTACGAGATGGAGCCCATTTAAGAGTTCTCTCCCCTTCTCGAAAGGGTGTACGTTGGGCAGATGCTTATGCTCAATATACGGCTTGGCATCCTATTTTGCCGCCGAATTCCCCCTCTTGCGCTGCCAGTGCAACATCAGTTGAACATGGTATAATGACGGCTTCAAGTTATCATACCGGCGGTTGTAACGTTGTTTTCGGCGATGGTTCAGTCCGCTTCATATCGGAAACGGTCAATAGCATGCGAAGCGATTACCAAGATCTCTTGAGTCGAGATGTCGAGGTTTGGCGACATGGCGGCGAATCCTATTTTGGAGTTTGGGGTGCCTTAGGAACGCGCACTGGCGGCGAATCGGCAACAAGTTTTTAAGACCAACTGTTTACAGGGACGCAATCTTGTATGCTTACGATTGCGGCTCTGCTATCATAGGCTTATCATCATTTTTAAGGAGATAATCATGAAATTACGTAATACCCTTATTGTATGGGGAATCAGCATACTTTTTGTCGCCGGTTGCGGTCCGCAAAGACCCGAAGGCATTCCGCCGCTCTATCCGGCAAAAGTTACGGTTATGAACGGAGCAACGCCGATTGCCGATGCCACCGTTTTCCTGGTCTATCAGGGCAGAACTTCCGGCAGTTGGTCAGTCAACGGTGTTACAAACGCCAGCGGCGTTGCCGAAATCGCTACCTCACAGGGTGAGTGGAAATCAAAAGGTGTGCCCGAAGGAGAGTACAAAGTCTATATCACGAAAAGACCGGACTTTGAACCAGACCCAATACCAGACGAAATTAAAGACGACTCAGATGCGATAGATAGATTTGCCGCCGAGCAGCAAAAAAAGATGGACGCGGCTCCAAAGGTCATTCCCGAAACATTGACCAGTCCCGCCAAGTCGCCATTGACGCTCACTGTGAGCACAAGCGGCACAGCAGGATTGACGGTCGATGTCAGTGAGCTTAAATAAGTCCTAAACGTTCGCAGAGTCCTGATCGTAAGATCGGGTTTCTTTGCATCCCCTAACCCTTAACATTCACCTTTTAACCCTCAACCTTAATCTCATGAAAACACGAAGAGAATTTTTGAAGGTATCCGCTCTGTTCGGAGCGGCAGCTGGCATTCCCTGGCAGTCTGCACTCGCACAAACAGGTGCAGCGCAAGCCGATGCACCCGACCCCAAACGCACCGTCCAGTTTAGTAACATCCTGGCGAGTCAACCTCCGCCGCGAGTGATCACGATCCCCAATGTAGGGAATTACAAAGTCCTGAAGGGGGATTTTCACATCCATACCCTTATGAGCGACGGACAGGTCATGCCGAGACATCGCATTCTCGAAGCCGTCAGCAATGGTCTTGATTGTATTTCTCTCACCGAACACATTAGCGTGGGAGGTGTAGCAAGGGGTGTTCGCGTCGGCGGGACACTCAAACTTGCGGAGCAAGGCGATGACCATAATTGGGCATACAACCTCGCAAAAGCAGAAGCGGACAAGAACGACTTAATCCTCATTCGCGGAACGGAAGTTACCATGAGCGAATGGCACTTCAACGCCATTTTTCTGGAGGACGTGAACCCACTGGCGGCATCGATCAGTGATTGGCGCAAAGCACTCGCTATCGCTACCGAGCAAGGCGGATTTGTGTTCTGGAATCATCCCAGTTGGATTGACCGAACTCCCGATGATGATATTATCGGACTCCAACGGGGCGAGCCGTTGCGTTTTTTAGATGAAGTCGAAGAAGCGCGTGCAAAGGGACACATTCACGGTGTCGAAGTGTTCAATGGCATTTCGCACTATCCGATTGCGCTTGATTGGTGCAACGAACGAAATCTTGCACCCATTACGGTCAGCGACATTCACATCTCGGAATCCGAAAGGTATGGCATACAGAATCTCCGTCGTCCGATGTCTCTGATTCTTGCCGAGGATCGAACCGAGTCTGCCATTCGAGAGGCGTGTTTTGCTCATCGCATCGTCGGTTGGGCAGCGGATATGATTCTCGGTAAGCCGGAGTGGGTCGAAAAACTCTTCGTTGCCTGCGTTGACGTTACAGCCTCCGGCAGAAGCGTTACCATCAAGAATAAAGGGGACATTCCCATGAACTTGCAGGTACGCGAGAGTAAGTACGATCTACCGCCGCAGGGTGAAGTTGCCGTCAGTTATGCGGACGATGATAAACTCCGTATAACGAACTGGTACGTCGGCGCGTTCAAACCGCTGGAGGTAGCGTTCACTTCGCTTGTCGGACGGTGAGGCGGTTTTGCAAACCGGAAACATAGGCGATAGTCGGCTTTCATGACTTGTCCCAAATTGTAGTGCTGGCAACGCACCGGATTCCCGTCTGCGCGGGAGGAGAATTGTGTGAAAACTACAAACAGAGCAATAATTTGAACGTTTGTGCTGGGTTGCCAGCCCAGCGTTCTACTCTTTTTAGAAAAAAGGTCCCTCGTAAACCTAAAGTCTCGTTCCATTTCTAACCGATAGACCAGTAGCAGGGGTTGTTGTAATCAGACGACTTCCGCCGATTTTCCCAGAAATCGGAAAAAATGCGAAGAAACGCCTTCTTGTCCCAATGGACTGGGAAGAAGCAGGTAGGAACCGAGAAGCCGGGTTCGTCGTATTGGAAGCGAAAGATGTGCAAAAACAAGCCCAGTCGGCTTGCCGACTGGGGGCGGTGCATGGTCGAAGAAACGGGAGGAAAAGGTAAAAATTGGCAAGATGGGTAACATTTAACGATTTTTCGGATAATTCCTCATTTTTTGGAGATCGGAGTGCCGATAGTTCACTTTGATGGTCGTTCGGAGGATCCGCCCGACCAGAGAGAACTACCCTGAGAGAGAAAGAAGCAAAATGGTGTGCCCTGACCCAGGATAACACCTAGTCCGTGACAAGGAAGTCCGAAGTGGCTTGGTGAATTTCAAGGGCAATTTTGTTCCTGACGAACGGAAACTCGTCGGAACGCAACGTAAGATTTTAGCAATATCGGAGAGCCTGCAATGAAGGTATTTACAACAGGTCAGGTTGCCAAGTTATGCAAGGTGGCCCCGCGTACCGTGAGCAAGTGGTTCGATGCCGGTCGTTTGAAAGGCTATCGAATTCCTGGGTCGCAAGACCGCCGGATTCCGCGAGAGTATCTGATCAAGTTTTTGAAAGAGCATGGGATGCCGCTGGGCGACCTCGAAGACGTGACGCTTGCAAAAGTGTTGGTCGTCGCCCAGGATCAAATCTTGATCGATAATTTGATGAGAGAATTGCCGCTCGACAAGTCCTTTAAGGTCAGTGTCGCGGCAAGTGGATTCGATGCCGGAATTCAAGCGGAGAGTTTTCATCCTGATTGCGTGATTGTCGATTTTTCTATCGGCAAAATGGAATCAGTGCAAATTTGTCAAAACCTGAGAAGGAACGGCGAATTTAGCGATGTAATTCTCATCGCCCTTCTTCCCGACGACGGATCTGCGGCAAACATTGATCGTTCCAGTATTAATGAAACGTTCAAAAAGCCGTTCGATTCCGCTTTGTTGGCAGAAAGACTGCGGACGCTGATCGGTTCCAGGAAGGAACTTGTGTGATCGTAAGAAACTATATGCGGACGTTTTAGTAATGCAAGAGAAATGGACTTCTCTTCGTTAGGGGAACGGAAGCATAACGAGGTATATTTTAGATTTTCCCAGTAAACCGGAGGCTTTTGCCTCCGGTTTTTTTGATAAACTTTGTCTATTGTCCTGTTTTTATTGCTCCGGCAAAAAAGATGTGTATTCTGCTCGTTTTGTGCTGACTTTTATCTGCCCGGACAGTAATTTTTTCCTGTCCTACTGCCCTGGCGGGAAAATTTTAACACTGAACAAGCAGAGCCCGTATCGGTAGGTACGGCGTTTTCGGTCTCACACCGGAGTTTCCCCTCTGGGCTTTGTGAACTTTTATCCACCGTTTTCCACACCCAACACCTCTATCGTTCGGCATTCCGTTCCACGCGCACGCTTTCAATCCTCCGACGGGTAACGGCTGTTACCGTTAAGCGGACTTTTTTGCTGCCATGTTCAAAATCGACGGACTCTCCCACTTCGGGTATGTGTCCCAATGTCGAAAAAATGAAGCCCGCCACTGTGTCATAGTCTTCCTCATCCGGTAAATCCAAATCCAACTGCTCGTTCAAATCGTCAATACGGACTTTGCCCTGAACGTTAAACGTGTTGGTATCCAACTTCACAATGGACTCAGTCGTAACAACGGTGTCATGCTCGTCCGTAATTTCACCGACGATCTCTTCCAGAATGTCTTCAAGTGTTACAATTCCCGCCACGCCGCCGTACTCGTCCAATACAATGGCAAGATGCCCCTTTGCCCGATCACTGGAATCGTCTCCCGCCGATTGAACGTTTTGAAATTCTTGCAACAGTGTATCGACCGGTTTCGTTTCAGGAATGAAAAGCGGTTCCGACATCAATTCCGTCCAAGGGCGGCGTTGCCCTGGCTCGTTCAGTGCCAGTTCCCGGAGCAGGTTGCGGGCATGGAGGACACCGACGATGTCGTCGCGGTTCTCTCTATAAACGGGAATGCGCGAATGAGTTGACGCAATCACGGATTGAAGCACATCTTCCCACGACAGGGCATCCGAAATGCAGACCATATCGGTTCGCGGAGTCATTATTTCGGAGACGGTCACGTCTTGTAATTCGATGACTCCTTCGATCATTTCGCGTGCATCTTCTTCGAGCCGTCCTTCTCTGTGTCCTTCGGTAACGATGGTGCGGATTTCTTCTTCAAAAGCGTCTTCGTCTTCGGCATATCCCGCGAGTCGGCAGAAAAAGAGGGTAACGAGGCGGTCGATTACCAGGAGCGGATAGAGAAAAAATGCCGTCTTACTCCAAAGAAACCAGCCATAATAAACGAGGGGAGTTGCCCAAAGTTTTGTCAAAGCACGCGGCAGCCAAAAGTCGGCAAGCATCATCAAAGGTCCCACGACAGTAATGGTGATCACAAGTGCTTCGGGAACAGAGTGTCCGAACTGAAAAATCTGCGATACCATGATAACGAGAAGAAACACAAAAGGGGGGACACACAGGATTCGTGCAAGACTAACTGCCGCTGCTGCTTTTTCATGGTTTTTAAGAATATCCGCAAGCCGCTTTTCGGCGTTTCGTTTTCGACAGAGTTCTTCTAATTTATGCCGGGCAAACGACTTGAGAGACCTTGCACCCAGAGAAAAAACGAAAATGACCAATAATCCCAGTGGGACAAGGTAAAACATCCGGCTTCAATATCGTACAACATCGACGGGACGATTCTACACGGAGCAGACTCGCATGTCAAGACACGTTATCGGCTCGTCATCACACAATAACGGAATACTATCGGTTGAGTGCATAATAAACGTCATTGATTTTGATCTGGTTCCGAAATTCGGCAATCGTTGTTCTGCTGTCGATCAACAGCATTTCGATACCAGCAATCTCGGCGTAGTCTTCAAAATACTCGCAAGTCAGCGCGTACGAAAAAACCGTATGGTGCGTGCCGCCCGCAAGAATCCAAGCATGAGCAGCCGTCTTAAGGTCGGGTTGAGGTGTCCAAAATGCCCGGGCAATCGGCAATTTCGGCAAATCGGCTTCCTGTTTCGCGCAATCAACCTGATTGACAATCATCCGAAAACGATTGCCCATATCGATGACCGTTGCCGCTATGCCGGTGCCTGCGTGAGCGGTGAAAACGAGCCTTGCTGGATCAGCCTTACCGCCGATGCCGAGCGGGTGGACTTCGACCCGAGGCTTGTTACCGGCAATGGAGGGGCAGATTTCGAGCATATGCGCTTGCAAAATCGCCCCCTTATCTTTGAAATGGTAAACGTAATCTTCCAAAAACGACGTTCCGCCCGGAAGTCCTGCCGCCATTACTTTCAATGTGCGGACGAGGGCGGCGGTTTTCCAATCCCCTTCGGCTCCGAAACCGTAACCATCATTCATTAACCGCTGTGTTGCCAATCCGGGCAGTTGATTTAAGCCATGCAGCGCGTCGAAATTCGTGGTGAACGCTTTCGCTCCGGTTGTCTGCAAAATTTTTCGCAAGGCAACTTCGATCCGGGCGGCTTCACGCACTTGCTGATGTTTCGATCCGCCTTTCGCCGCGTCCGGTGCAAAATCGTATTCCGTTTCGTATTCGCCGACGAGAATGTCAATGTCCGTATCGGTGGTCCACGCAACCTCGGCAGCAAGATCGCCGACGGGATAGTAATCGACATGATAACCGAGTTGCATCTCTGCTTCGACGCGGTCGCCGTCCGTAACGGCAACGTTATTCATGTTATCGCCAAAACGGAGTATCCTCATCGTTTTCGCGTCCTCCCAGGCGGTACAAACGCGCATCCAGACGGCAATGCGCTCATGCACATCGTTGTCCTGCCAATGTCCGACAACAATTTTACGCGGCTTTTTCAGGCGTGCCATGATGTATCCGAACTCACGGTCGCCGTGGGCACTCTGATTGAGGTTCATGAAATCCATATCGAGTTCCGACCACGGTATCTCCCGTTGAAACTGCGTGTGCAGGTGCAAAATCGGCTTTTGCAGGATTTTGAGCCCGTGTATCCACATTTTCGCCGGTGAAAATGTGTGCATCCATGTGATGATTCCAATGCACTTGTTGGAGTTGTTTGCCTCTTGAAAACGTTCGGTAATCTCAGCGGCGGAGTTGACTGTGCCTTTATAGATGACTTTGATCGGCAAGTTTTGTGCCTTATTGAAGCCATCGACCATTAGGGTTGAATGGGCATCTACTTGCTTAACTGTTTCCCCGCCGTACAAAAGTTGTGCGCCGGTTACAAACCAGATTTCGTGTTGTTCTAAATTCATTTGTGTTTGGGTTAGGTTGTACAGTGAAGCAACGGGGTACGACACATCAGACCATTCAATTCTACTTCATTGCAACCGCAATGTCAAACTCTCAACATACTCCGTCTATCGGGCGTGTCCACCTTTTGTGGGTGATTTGTTAGAATGTTGTGCAGTCATTTTACAAGGAAGTATTTTATTCCGCCGATTTCCCCTACCTCTCGTGAATCTCTCACAGAAAAATTATCACGCCCTACTCGCCGACAACGCACTCTTCGCCCCAACCCCAGTCCGACTGCAAGTTTTTTAGTAGCCCATGTTTTTGAGGCATTGTAGAGGCTGATGGGCTACCGTCTTTGCTCGTTTGGGTAGCGATTTTCCCTTCT
>Ga0099364_10008863_pt1 | contig 14069 bp, 12 predicted proteins | sample TergutTh196P3_FD_73070 | JGI IMG/M metagenome (GOLD analysis project Ga0099364, IMG submission 73070) | Microcerotermes parvus P3 segment gut microbial communities from Pointe-Noire, Republic of the Congo - Th196 P3 | ecosystem: Host-associated > Arthropoda: Insects > Digestive system > Gut ...
CAGAAGTTTGATACCTTCCGGCTTCGGAGCCCCCTTCTCGATGAGCCCGAGCAGGAAATTAAGCATCATTGGAACCAGAATCACGACGTTGGCCGGCGCTTCGACGATGGCCGACAGCGTTTTGGACGGCGGCAGGAAGTTCGGCACAATCGCCTGCGCCCCGTTCATAACGAAAGGAAGGATATTCCCCGCCATGTAACCGAAGCCGTGGAAGTTCGGCAGAACGTTCAGCAGGACGTCGCCTTCTTCCAGGTCGTCCAGGATGTCATAGCTCCCACGGCAGTTGTCCAGAAGGTTGGCGTGGGAGACGGGAACCGCCTTAGGCATCCCGGTGGTTCCGGACGTCGAGAATATCACGGCAATGTCGCGGCTCTCAGCATCCGTCGTCCTGCCTCTGAACTCCGGCAGCGGCCCCATCGGAGGGCATACGATGGACGGCCAGCCCCGTTCGTTCAGAACCCCCTCTATCCCCTCGCGCGTCTCGTCGGACAGCACAACGGCGCATGGGTCGAGCAGCGACAAAGTGGCCGTCAGCGACTGCAGGCCGGACTTGTGGTTCAGCGGGCAAAAGGAACCGCCGAGCCGCCAGACGGCAAGCGAAAGGGCAAGGATCATCGGGCTGTTGGGCATCAAGGCGACGAGGCGCTGCCCTTCGGAAAACCCGGACGCGCGCAGCGTTTCGGTTGTCTCCTCAACGAGTTTTTCCAAGAAGGCCCGGTTGTGCCACGCGCCATTCCACCAGAAGCATTTGCTCTCCGGCTCGCTGTCAAGATAATTGCCCATAACGGTTTCGAGTCTCTCGGTCAAAATAATCTGCTCCCTTCCTGAATCAATTAATCCAAGCTGAATAATTATCCACCAAGTTGACATTTTCGGCAATTGTCCGCCCTCCTTACGCAAACTCAGCGGCGGCCCTTCTTTTGTGATAAACTTCATTTGCAGTCATAAATACCAATGATGCGGGGAGAGTGTTGTTTTCATGTCACGTTTCAAGTTTCGTTCGGCAGTTTTAGTATTGCTCCTTTTGGCTTTTTGGGCTGCTTTATGCGCTCCGGCGTCGGCTGACCCGATACCTGTCAAGGCGCTGGTGCTGGCCATGTTCGAGATAGGGGAAAACTTCGGCGACACGGCGGGAGAATTTCAGCACTGGTATGTCGAATATTTTGTCGATGCCGACTCCTACGACGTGCAGGGCGCTTACTCCCCGCTTTTCGTCAACAAGGACGGAGTGGCCGGAACAGTGACCGGCATGGGCAAGGCCAGATCCGCCGCAACGCTTATGGCCATTCTTAAAGACCCGCGTTTCGATTTCAGCAAGACTTACTTCGTGGTGTCCGGCTGCTCGGGAGTTTCGCCGGAGCGCGGCACACTTGGCGACGTTTTCATATGCGATTGGGTGGTTGACTACGACCTTGGGCATAGCTGGAAGGAGTCGGACGCCGAGGACAAAAGCAGGCTATTCATGCTGAATGACGGATTCGCGGACAACGGAAGCATACAACTCAACGGTGACCTGGCGAAATGGGCCCTGTCCATAGTGAAAGGCATAGGGCTGGAGGATTCCCCCGGGGCTGTGGAATACCGCAAGCTCTACTCGGAGGAGGCGGCCAACTCTAAACCGTCGGTGCGTACGGGGACGAGTATGACCGGCGACAACTACTGGCACGGCAAGGGCTCCTCCATGCAGGCTTTCGCCATATGCGAAGCCTACGGCGCGCCGCCGTACGGCGTGACGCAGATGGAAGACAACGCTTTTGCGATAGTTCTGCGTTCTATGGGATATCTTGACCGTTATCTCGTCGTGCGGGACGTGGTAAACTTCGACCAGCCGCACCCCGGCCAAACCGTCATCGAAAGCCTCAACGCCACAAGCGACGGATTCGCCATAGGCATGATAAACGGCCACCGGGTCGGCTCGGCAATCGTCCGCCACATCCTGGCCAACTGGCCGGAGTGGGAATCGGGAGTGCCGGAGCTGAAATAATTCGGAATTTGTGTGTATCGGTATCAGCCTTCGGCAACTACCCTGAGGCGTTGATCGTCCGATTGGGTCAGGCACTCCGAGCCGTTCTCGGTGACGATGTAATCGTCCTCGATTCGCAGGCCGCCCCAGCCTTCTATGTAAATGCCCGGCTCTATCGTGACAACGTCGCCTGCCTCCAGAACGTCCTTGGAGAGATACGACAGGCGCGGAGCCTCGTGCACCTCCAACCCTAAGCCGTGCCCCAGCCCGTGAACGAAATTTTTTTCGTAACCGGCATCGGTTATGACCTTGCGGGCCACGGCGTCGACGTCTTTGCCGGAGGCTCCCGGGCGCAGGGCCCACGCGGCTTCCTGATGCGCCTTGATAAGTATTTGACTGATTTCAAGCGCTTTCTTCCGCGCCCTGCCGACGGAAAAGTTGCGCGTCACGTCGCACATGTAACCGTCCACCATAACGCCGAAGTCGACCGTTACGGTATCCCCCGGCACAAAGGGTTTTTGCGTGGCGCGGCCGTGGCACAAGGCTCCGCGTTCCCCGGAGACCACGATGAAGTCGTCGTGGGACCATCCCTTTTCAGCCCCGGCCATTTTGATCTCATAGAGCAGCCTGCTCTCGAACTCCGCCTCCGTCATGCCGACGCGAACCTCGGAAAGCGCTTTGTCGTATGCTTTACGGGCTATCACCCCGGCCCGCCTGATGGCGTCGGCCTCCGAAGCGTCTTTGGATCGCCTGAGGGACGGTATCAGAGCCGAGGCGTCCTTCCAGGCGGTCTTTGTTTTTTTCAGGACGTTCTCCACCATGCCATGGAAAAGCTTCTCGGATTCAAAACCAACAGAACGGTAGCCGTTATCCGAGACGAGTTTGGCGACATACTCGATAAGCGGTACTCCCGTCTGAACCGTCAGGGCAAAGGGGGATTGGAGGGCGGCCTGAGTTTGATAACGCCCGTCCGTGACCAGTATCTCCCGCGAGGCGTCTATGACGAGGGCGGCGCTGCTGCCCCTGAAACCGGAAATGTAGTGGCAGCTTTCGGAGTTCAGCCGTTCAAAGACAAACAGGACAAGCGCTTCCATTTTTTTTGCCTTCATCAGCTCGCGGAGTTTTTTAACCCTGCCGTGTATTACGTCAAACCGCATGGCACTTCAGCGCCCTCATTCCAATTCCGTCGTTTCCACGTCGGAGTATATTCTTTTGGTTTTGCCTTTGTTGCGGAGTTCGTACTCTTTCCACCAGGCGGTTTCCAGGGCCTTGACCAGTTCCTTGCGCCGCTCGCGCCACACGGTTCCGACCATTCCATCGGACAACTCGCTCAAGTCGGCGTCAATCCCCACAGGCCGCCTGTGTATGAAAAATTTCTTTCCGTCGTAAGAAACAGCCGAACCGTCTTCAAATGGAATATAAACTTTCATTATATGCGTCCCTATAAATCCAGAGGCAGCCTTGCGCTCATAAACCCCGCCACGTTTCCGTCGCTGTAAAAGCCGTCGCGCGTCGCGTCGCATATGAAACCAAGCCCCCTGTAAAGAGCCAGCGCCGCGTAGTTCGTCAGGCGCACCCTGAGGACGAGCCTCAAAAAACCAAAACCGTACGCAAGCTCAGCCGCCGCCACCACCAACTGAACGCCTATGCCGCGCCGGTGGTATTGAGGCAATACCACCAAATTCATAAGCAGCCCGTTTCCGTTTTCTTCCCCAAGGGCCGCGTAACCCAGCATAATGCTCCCATCCACAGGGGCAAACGCGCCTATGTAGGAAATTCTGGAATCTCCCGCTATGAGGTCGCGCGTAATTACGTTCTCAGGCCAAGGATGAGGAGAGGTTTTGTCAACCGCCAAAACCTGGCCGGCGTCTTCGCCATCACAAAAACGAATGTCCGCTATAAGCAACTATAGCCCCCGGTTGATCGTCTGGTTCCTGTCCGGGCCGACTCCGATCAATTTCACCGGCGCTCCCGCGTGGTCTTCTATATAATTCACGTAATTTTGCGCCTCCGCGGGCAGTGATTCAAACGTGTCACAGTTCGATATATCTTCATCCCACCCCCGCAATGACTCAAAAATCGGGCGGCATTTCGCCAAAATATGCGCGCTGCCGGGGAAACGTTCCGTTCTGACGCCGTCCAGGTCATACGCAACACATACCTTTATTTCATCCATGCCGGAGAGAACGTTCAATTTCATCAGAGCGGCAGCGCTGCACCCGTTGAGGCGCATGGAATAGCGCAAAGCTACTATGTCAAGCCAGCCGCAACGTCTCGGCCTTCCGGTCACGTTTCCGAACTCCGCTCCTTTGTCCCGCAGGTACTCCCCTACCTCGCCTTTTTCTTCCGTGGGCATAGGCCCCCAGCTTGACCGCGTAGTGTAGCCCTTGGTCACGGCTATAACACGATCCACGCACGCCGGCGACATCCCCGTGCCGGTGAAGCCGCCGCCCATTACGGTAGACGAGCTGGTCACGTATGGATACGTACCATGGTCAACATCCATAAGAGTGCCCTGCGCGCCCTCCAGAAGGATATACTTGCCCTTTTCAAACGAATCGTTCAAAAGGGCCACGGTGTCCTCCACGTAAGGCGCAAGCGCCTTGCCCCAATCTCTGGCCGGTTCGTAAACCTCATCAAATGGCAGGGGATTCTTTCCGTACAATTTTGTAAGGACGAGGTTCTTTTCCTCCAATACTGCGGAAACGGCATCGCGAAGCCTGACTTCGTCCAGCAGATCCTCCATCCTGACTCCGCTGCGCGCGCATTTATCGGCATAGCAAGGGCCTATGCCCCTGCCTGTGGTGCCTATCATGCCCCCTTTGCCGCGGAAAGCCTCCTGCGCGCAGTCGAGGATTTTATGATACGGCATTACCACGTGGGCGTTGGAACTGATCGCCAGTCGCGCGCGATCCATTCTCATCCGGTGCAGTTCGTCCACTTCTTTCAGAAATTCTTCCGGGTCGACTACCACACCGTTACCCAAAACGCAGAGTTTTCCCGGGTAAAGCATACCCGAGGGCAGAAGGTTGAAAACGATCTTTTGCCCGTCCACCGTCACTGTATGCCCCGCGTTGGCCCCGCCCTGATAACGGACGAAGATGTCTACGTCCGCCCCCATCGTATCCACGACTTTCCCTTTTCCCTCGTCACCCCACAGAGCTCCGACCAGGACGTCTACTTTGCCCTTCAAGATCGCTCACCCCTAGTTCGTGGAAGCTGTAGCCGTGGACATTTTCTTTTTCAACTCGGAAATCGCCCGCTGCAACTGGGCGTCCTTAACCTGATCCCTTTCAAAGTGCCCTTCTACCTCAATGGTGGGCGTCAGCCCCACCTGATCTATCACTTTGCCGGAGGGAGTATGATACCGCGCTATAGTGACGTAAATGCCGGAGCCGTCGGTTAGGTTGAAAAGGGTTTGAACCGAGCCTTTGCCAAAACTCTTTTTGCCTACCGTAACGGCGCGTTTCCTGTCCGCCAGCGCGCCGGCGATTATTTCGGAGGCGGAGGCGCTGCCCTCGTTGATCAAAACAACCATCGGTATGTCTGTCAGGTATCTGGAAGGATTGGCGTTATATTCCTCGTTGGCTCTCTCCACCCTGCCGCGCGTCCCCACGACAAGCCCGCCGTCCAGGAACATGCTGCCGACGTTGACGCAGACGTTAAGCAGCCCGCCGCCGTTGTTGCGAAGATCCATAATAAGGCCCCTGGCGCCTTTGCCTATCATTTCCTTCACAGCCTGCTCCGCTTCTTCGTCCGTTTTTTGTTTAAACTGCGTAAGGCGTAAATAACCGATGTCGTCCGACAACATTTCGTATCGAACCGATTTGATTGTGATGATTTCCCGCACAAGGTCGAATTTCAGCAGCTCTTCCTCGCCTTCGCGGCGTATCCATATGGTGACAGGGGTATCCGGCTTGCCTCTGAGACGCTTGACCACTTCCTGAGAGTCCCATCCCAGCGCCACTTCGTCCCCAATTTTGACGATATGATCCATGGGCTTCAGCCCGGCTCTTTCGGCTGGGGTGTCCTCTATCGGGCTGATGACCAGTACCTTCCCGTCTCGGTCTCCTATGTACATCCCCAACCCGCCGTACTGCCCTTCCATCTCGATTTCCTCGTCCTTTAACTGAGTGGGGGTGACAAAACGCGTATAAGGGTCTTTCCATGACTCGACCATGCCCTTTATAGCCCCGTGAACAAGCTGATCCTCGGTAACGGATTTGGATTCCGCGTCCACCTGATACGTCTCGATGATCGCCCTCGCCTGACGCACCAACCACAGGGATTTTGGAGTAAAAGGGGATATCCTTTCAAAGTCGGAAAGGTCAGCCGCCCTGGCGGTGCGCACCGCCAGCGCTCCCAGTTCCCACAAGGCGACAGCCGCGAACGCCACTGCGAATAACAACAACAGCCCGCTCTTTCTCCTGAAAATATCATTCTTCATCATCGCCTCAGAACTCCTTCTTCCTGTTTTAAGTTTTTTTCAAATAATCCAAAGGGTTTTTGGCGGCGTCTCCTACGCGGACTTCAAAACGCAGGCTGTAGCCCTCCGCCGTTCCGGCGCTGCCTACCGTGCCTATCACGGTTCCCGGCATTACCGCGTCTTTCTCTTTTACCCGCGTTGAACCCAAATTGGCGTAAACCGTGGATATATTGCGCCCATGATCAATTATCACGACTTGGCCGAAACCTCGCAACCACCCCTCGTAAAGCACCTCTCCAGGCCCGGCGGCCCTGACGGGGGTTCCGGACGAAGCGCTTATGTCTATGCCTGAGTTAAAGGATTTGGTCTTAAAAACAGGGTGCTCCCTGGGGCCGAAATGAGCGGATATAGTACCCCGGACAGGCCATTCCAACTGAGTCCCCCGCTCAAGAACAGGATAAACCCGCTCCTCCGCGACATTTTCGTTAACATTAACGTTAGCGTTCGCGCCGGTTTCCGCCGGAGGGCGCGCGTCCTGCAAGCGCTCTCTTTTTTTGAGCATAAGGCCGGCTATGGTGCGCTCGATTTCCTGTTGAGCCTGTTCCATTTCTTTGGCGGATACTTCCGCTCTCTGACGTTCCCTTTGAACCCCGGAAAGCATGGCGCTCGTCTGGCCTATGACGGCGCTGTATTTTTCACGCTCGTTGTTGAGTTCCTCGGTTCGCGTCATCAACTGGGCTTTGCTTATTTCCACATTACGCTTGCCGCGCCCCAGTTCCGCGGCCCTGTTCAGCAGACCTTCCACGACGAGCCGGTCATGACGCGCAAGCCTCTCCAGAAGGTAGGCCGACGCCACGGCTTCGTGAGCGTCTTCCACCGACAGCAGCAGGTTCAACTCCTCGCGTGAACCATATTTGTATATGCTGACCACGCGCGACCCAACTTCGCTTATCAACGTTTCCACCTGGCGGGATATCTCGGCCATCTCCCACTCCAGCGCGCTTATTGACCTTTGAAGCCTATCCGACTGCAGCTCCAGAAGTTTTATCTGCTGCTGCGCCATTTGAGAGTTCTTTTGCAGATCAGAGAGGCGCGTCTGCAACCCTCGCGCCTGCTGAGACTTTTTCCCGGCAGTCTCGTTGTATTGTTGTATTTTTTTCTCCAGCTCACGGCGCGCCTGTTCCTGCGCGGCTATCTCCGTGTCCAGATCTTGGGCGGGATGGGCGGACGCGGCAAAACATAGCAGCAGTAACCCTATAACCGGCACTCTAAGAGTTTTGCTCACGAGAACAGACACCTCTTTTCACCGCTTAAGATAGTCCAGAGGGTTTTTAGCCGTGCTGCCTTCGCGGACCTCGAAATGGAGGTGATACCCGGTGGTGGTTCCGGTGTCGCCCACAGCTCCGATGACAGTGCCCGCGCCGACTACCGTACCTTCCTTGACCCGAGTGGAGGACAGGTGCGCGTATACCGTGGAGAAATTACGCCCGTGGTCTATGATGATAACCTGACCATATCCTCTCATCCAACCCTCAAACAGCACCTCGCCGGGAGCGGCGGTCTTCACCGGCGTACCCCTGGGGGCCGATACGTCAATCCCGGAGTGGAACATCCTGGTCTTAAACACCGGGTGCACGCGCTGCCCAAAAGGGCTGCTCAACGGGCCGCGCAGAGGCCAATCGAACATCGACCCTCGTCCCTGGGCCATCCTGTCCTTTAGATAGTCCACGCTGCCTGTTCCTCTGCCCGCTCTTTTCGCCGCCTCGTCGCGCTCCCTTCTCTGGCGCATCAGCTCCGTGATGGTCTTTCCCACCGCCGCCTGCGCCTCTTCCATTTCCCTGGCCGTTCTCTCGGCCAACGCTTTCTGACGGCGGATGTCGCTCAAGGCGTTATTGGTCTGACTGATCGCGGAATTATATTTCTGCCGCTCCTGTTCCAGGGAGCGGGACCGTTCCTTCAGCCTGTCCCTGTGATCTTCGAGGGTTTGCTTCGATAATTCAATTTCGCGTTGTTTTCTTTGCGACTGTTCAATCAAATACCGGTCATACTCGGCCAATTTTTTCATGAGGTAAACCGAGTCGAGAACCTCGTGCGTACTCTCGGCCGACAAAACCACGAGAAGCTCCTCGGCGGCCCCGTATTTTGCCATATCCACTATACGCTGTTTCAGCCCCGAAACTAATTCGCTCATCCTGTTCCTGGTATCAACCATTTCGTCTTCCAAAGTGGAAATGGATCTTTGGAGCCTTTGGATCTGGAGTTCCAGAACCGTTATTTCCTGCCTGGCCTGTTCCCTGGCCTGCTGAGATCTGTCGATACGCACAAGCATATCGTTTTCCTTGACCCTCATCTGCCGTATGGAGCTGCGGTAGGTCTCCAGCTTCTGATCCAGCTCTTTTCTCCTGCGCTCCTCCGCGGCAATCTGGGCGTCAATATCCGAAAGCGACGCGCCCCATGCCGTGTTCTTTACCTCTCCAGTCAAAATCACGAAGATAATCAGACCTGCTAAAACCCATTTTTTCAACGACATGACATAAGTTATCCGATCCTTTACAAAGGTTTTGTGACCGAACTCATGAAACGTGTCACTACTATAAAGCTGCACACCCAGCCTAGCGTGGCTCCAAAACCCGCAAGCAGCGTACCCAAAGATCCGATTATGCGGGAATCTTCCACCAATCCCTTTAGAAAAGGCAGGCTTTGCTGAAGAAGCCTGACCCCCGGAATATAAACCGAGGTAATACCCAGCACAGCCACGAGAGCGCCGACAAAGGCCAGGAAAGTCCCCTGCAGGACAAACGGGGTGGAAATATAACTTCGCGTCGCCCCCACCAGAAACATTATCCCTATTTCCTCCTGTCTCGAATAAAGAGAGATGTGAATGGTGTTGTAAACGACCAGCGACGTGATCATTATAGACAGGACGAACATTGTCATGGCGGCTTTGGACGCCACCCTGGAGATGGCGGAAACCCGTTCAACAACCAGGCCCGAATAAACCACGTCGTCTATTTCGGACATTGCCATGAGAAAACTTACGAGGCGGTTAACGTCCGCCACGCTTCTGGCGCGAATCTCAAAACTCCACGGAAGTGGATTTTCATCCAGCAAATCAAGCGAGCGGGATTGGCTCCCCATACGGTCTTCAAGTTTAGTCCACGCTTCCTGAGGGGAAACGGCCGTCAGAGACCCGACGGAATCCATCGCCCGTATGGTATCGGCAAGCTGCGTAACGTCGCTGCCCCTTTTAATGTAAGCGTGCACAACCAGATCGCTTTCGAGATGCTGCAGCAAGTTCTGTATGTTGAGCGAAAAAAGTGTCGTAATGCCCAATATCCACATCATGGCGGCGGTGGTCACCAAAGTTAAAATACCCAAAAAACAGTGCCTTGTCAGCAGGCGCGCGGTATCCCGCAAGATATAGTTAAATGTGGTCATCCGGCGTGTACCTCCCCGCGTCTTCGTCCCGCACCAGCCTGCCTGCGTCCAGTTCAATGACCCGCTGGCGGTAGGAGTCCACTATATGCTGGTTGTGCGTGGTCATTACCACCGTGACTCCGCCCGCGTTTATCGCCAGAAGTATCTTCATTACCTCGGCTGAGGTGCGAAAATCGAGATTTCCCGTAGGTTCGTCCGCCACGAAAAGCGAAGGGGAGTTGGCAAGAGCTCTGGCTATCGCCACACGCTGCTGCTCGCCGCCCGAAAGCTGGGGCGGCTTCATAAACCGCCTCCGCCACAGCCCGACCTGTTCGATGACTTTGCTGGCCCGGAACTCCACTATCTTAGAAGGAACCGACATTGCTTCCATTACAAAAGCAACGTTTTCAAACACCGTAAGGTGGGGTATCAGCTTGAAATCCTGCGCCACCAGGCCGACGTCCCTGCGATAATACGGAATCTCGGCGGAGCGTATTTTTCGCATATTGTAGTCGCCCACCGTAACCATGCCTTTGGAGGGCAGAACCTCACGGGTGATCGTGCGGAGCAGGGTGGATTTGCCCGAACCTGTCGCCCCCACGACGTACACAAACTCCCCTTTGCCGATCTCAAGGTTTATATCCCTCAACGCAATGATGTCGGGCTTAAAAATCTTGGTAACTCCTGAAAATTTTATCTTCAAACAAAAACACCTTCCCGCAAGCGCATGTAGTAAAAACCCACAAGAGAGCATTACTAGGAATCAGGGTTATTTATTGAAATTTATCAACATAACATGATACCACAAGCGAAAGGGTTTTTCGGGAGTGAATCGACGCAACATAATCGCGTTCGGCAGGTTTATATCCCAGCGAAATATGAAATGTATTGCATGAGGTTCTCGCACCACGCCTCGAATATTTTTGCCGACGCGAGCTGCCCTATGGTGAAATAGTCGTCCGCCGAGCCGTCGAACGCGTCCAAATTCAGTGCCCGCTCATAAAGCTCCGAGGGGAACGTGTATATCAGCTCCTGCTTTTCCGCCGATTTCTGCGGAGGTGAGGCGTAATATAGCCCGCCCCCCCCGCCTCCGCGAGACGAATTTATTTTCGGTTTGCATCCCAGCGCCATCATGCCGTCCTCACGCTCCGAAAACGTAACCGAAGTCTCGCCCCGCCCGAGTGTTCCCTGCGGAAACTGTACGCGCCTTTTCCTGACGTACCCTTCGTCCTGCAGTTCCTTGTCGGAGTCGAGCGACGCCCGCACCAATATGTGCTTCAGCATATCCATGTGGCGGACGTATCCCACATATTTGCGCCCCAGCCCCATGAGCCTCGGGTCGCTGATTTTGAAGCTCAGGGGTTTGGCGAAGTTCCCGGCGCGCCACAGTTCGTCCGTGAACTCCGAGCCGTCTTCCTCGCAGTAGGAAAAACCCATCAGCATAGCAACCGCCATGACGCGCACCGGGCGATACCACCTACTCATGTCCGCGCCGTTCAATTTCCTGATAACACCGGTTCTGAGCAGGTCGTCCACGCCGCAGTGGTTTCCCGCGAAGACCAAATTCGAGCACGAAAGGGTCGTCTTTTCAACGTCCGACATCGGGAAAAAAGGGGAAAACACCCCCTCGCCCTTGACGTCGCCCGTCAGGTCGGCAACCCAAAGCCGGGCGCGTTTTTCCTCCGGCAGAAGGGAGAACTCGTTTTTGTCGAAAACAATCGCCGGCGCGTGCAGCACTCTTTCAAGGGTCACCGCGAACTTCCAAAGATTTGTCTTGAACGACGTATACACGGCGTACTCCGAAAGGATACGCTGCATCGCGGGCAGGAGATCGGACAGTTGGTATTCCAGCACGGATAACTTTTTTTTCCCCTTTATGGAGAGTTTACGGTCGAGATCCTCAAACCAGCCGGGCCTTATATACTTTTTTTTGTTGTGGTTCTTATTGAAAACCACAACCCTGGGCGACGTACCCTTCGTCCATATCTGGAGGGCAAGATTCTCGTCCACGTCGCAAGAACTTATGATCTCTCCCCTGTCGTCAATAGTTTTCATCATCAAGGCTGTCGCGCTCTCCCTTTCAATTCCAGCAGCGCGGCGTCGAAGTGTTTGCGCGCGACGGAAAGTTCCGCGGCGTCGGTGGCAAACTGCTCGCGCAGCGCCAGCATGGCGGCCTTGCGGCACACGAAGGCGATGTCCGCGCCGCTTCGTCCGTCGGAGCGGCGCGCCAGTTCGTTTACGTCCACATCCGTCGCCAGAGGTTTTTTTCGCAGTTCTATGCCGAAAATAGCCTCACGCGCGGCCTGACCGGGCATGGGAAGCTCCAGCACCAGGTCGAAACGCCCCGCGGCCAGAAGCGCCGGGTCAATAAGGTCTGCCCGGTTGGTGGTCGCCAAAACCACCACGCCGGTAAGCTCCTCTATGCCGTTCATCTCCGCGAGAAACTGCCCTATGACCCTTTCCGTGAACGCCGCCGCGCTGCCCGAGTCCCTCCCCCGCACAGGCACAAGCGTCTCGATCTCGTCAAAATAGAGAATCGAGGGCGCGGCCTGCTTCGCCGTCCTGAATACTTCGCGTACAGCGCGTTCCGACTCGCCGACGTACTTCGACATCAGGGACGGTCCCTTCACCGAGATGAAGTTGACCCCGCTCTCCCTGGCAAGGGCTTTTGCCAGCAGCGTCTTCCCGGTTCCCGGACGCCCGTGCAGCATTATCCCCTTAGGAGGCCGGATGGCGTAGCGCTCGAACAGCTCCGGCTTCTGTAAAGGCCACTGAACCGCGTTGAACAGTTCTTCTTTTATGTCGTCAAGCCCGCCCACGTCGTCCCACGTAACGTCCGGAATCTCTACGAAGACCTCGCGTATGGCGGACGGCTCAATTCCCATCAGCGCCGACATAAAATGGCCCATCTTAACCTCCATCCCCAAAACTTTTTCGTACGGTATCTCCTGCGTCCGCAAATTGACGTATGGAAGTATGTCGCGCACACAAGCCATCGCCGCTTCTTTGGCGAGGGCCTCCAGGTCCGCGCCCACAAAGCCGTGGGACAGGTCGGCAATACGCTTCAAATCAACCGCTTCGTAATTGGGGGCCTTCGCCAGCGGCATTCCCCGCGTGTGAATCCGGAGTATTTCATGCCGCCCCTCGCGGTCGGGGATTGGAATCGATATTTCGCGGTCGAAGCGCCCGGGGCGCCGCAGGGCCGGGTCAAGCGAGTTTGGTATGTTGGTCGCGCCTATCACCACTATCTGCCCGCGCGACTCCAGCCCGTCCATCAGGGCCAGAAGCTGCGCCACAACGCGGCGCTCCACCTGCTTCTCCCCGCCCATGTCCTCGCGTTTGGGCGCTATGGCGTCTATTTCGTCTATGAAAATAATGGACGGCGAGCGCGACTGCGCTTCTTCAAAAATTCCGCGCAGCCGCTCTTCGCTTTCACCGTAAAATTTCCCGATTATCTCCGGTCCCGAGATGTGCGTGAACCACGCGTCTGTTTCGTTGGCTACCGCGCGGGCTATCAGGGTTTTGCCCGTGCCGGGGGGGCCGTACAGCAGCACGCCTTTCGGCGGCTGGATTCCGAGCCGCTCGAATACCTGCGGGAAGCGCAGCGGCAGTTCGATCATCTCGCGTATGTGATGAATCTGTGTTCCCAACCCGCCTATGTCCTCGTATGAAATTTTTTTCGGCAGCGCTGCTTCCACGTTTTTTAAGATGTTCAGGCAAGTGGCCATGCTGACCACCACCGCGCCTCCGGGCGTCGTCTCGGTTACGCGGAAATCGCATACGCGCGTCCCAAACAGGTTGAGCCGGACGCGGTCGCCCGCCGTTAAAGGCATGTCCTCCAGCAAAGACAGGATGTAGGGCGCGTCGCGTTCCTTGTCCGTAAGTCCCGCAGCGGACAAGGGCTGTATCGTGACGCTGCCGGCGAAACGATGCGCGACAGGCTCTACGCTCACCGTGTCGTCAAGCGGCGCGGCGGCGTTTTCCCGGATCATCCCGTCTATTTGAAGGAAGCGTTCCCCCGCGTTTTCCGCGCCGCCGCCATCCCCGGCCCGGACACGCGCGACGGTGGTTTTTTTGCCGCGGATTTCTATGATCCGCCCTTCCGACAGCCCCAATGCCGCCATGTCTGTGGAATCCATACGGGCAATACCCTTGTGCGCGTCATCGGGACGGGCTTCTTTTACCTTGAACACCTTTTTTAACCTCCCCGCAGTCCCACGGGCCGACAAACCGAAAACAAAGCCCCTTTAACGGGGCTTTGTT
>Ga0099364_10008864_pt1 | contig 14067 bp, 9 predicted proteins | sample TergutTh196P3_FD_73070 | JGI IMG/M metagenome (GOLD analysis project Ga0099364, IMG submission 73070) | Microcerotermes parvus P3 segment gut microbial communities from Pointe-Noire, Republic of the Congo - Th196 P3 | ecosystem: Host-associated > Arthropoda: Insects > Digestive system > Gut ...
CCTGTTGCATTAAGTCCTATGCTTATCTTTCAATATGCGTTCGGTTCGGGCGATAAATACAGAGAAAACTATGCAGGCTCAAACAGACCTCCTGACACAATCGGAGATGATAAAGGCTTTATTGCATTCGGAACATTTACAGGAGGGTATGCGCTTAAACCAAATCTGGGCAATATGCATGTTATACGCGCAGGATTTTCATTTTCGCCGTTTAACAAGATGAGCCTTGGAGCTAAATATCTCTATTATTTAAAAGACAAAAAAGAAGGTTATATAAATTCAGGCGAAGCATCAGAGCCGAATGCGTTTATAGGACAAGGCGTTGATGTTTCATTCAGGTGGCAAATCTATTATGACCTGTCAATGTATGTAAACTATGGGTTGTTTCTACCCGGAGATGCTTATGATAATACCTCAAACGGAGCCAGAAATTTTGTCATGGCAGGAGTTAATTTAAGTATATAAAAACAATCATTCCTATTTGTCCAACAGAAGGGGTCAGAGCCTCAACAAGAGAACATTATAATGGTAACGCATAAAAGGATGCCGGATCAAGTCCGGCATGACGTAGGTGGGCGAACCAGAGAGGGTCAGTGCCTCAAACAGGATTTCCTCGCAAAAAATTAAAAAAAATCACAAAAACTAAAAAAAATTTTTATAAAACCATTGCTCACCACGTATATATTATATACACTACGAGGAGTAAAAAAATGACACAGACAAAAATCTTCTTTAACGAAACCGACAACATTATTGATATTCGTTATGATAATGTGTTCAAAGCCGTATTTACCGGCGACGCTCCGGCATCAAGAAAAGCGCTTTCAAAGCTTATCTCCGCTCTTATTGGCAGAGAAATTACGATAATCAGCATAAATGCCAATGAACCGCCGATTAGCAATGTTCGGGATCGTCAAATCATCTTCGATATAAGCTGTAAAGCCGGAGACGGCGAGCTTATAAATGTCGAAATGAGTCTCAATCCCGCCCCCTTTGAGCCGATTCGTTTGGAGTTTCATGCGGCTAAACTTTTTACCGGTCAGGACATAAGAGGGACTGACCAAGATTATGATGACCTGAAACAGGCTTATCAAATAACGATATTGGCCAAAAAGCGGTTCTTTCAAGATGAGGAGTTTTTCCATAGTTTTGAATACTATGATCCGGCTCGCGAAGTATCTTTAAACGGCTTAAGCCGTATAATCACTCTTGAACTTTCTAAACTGAGAAAAATAGTAGAGAAACCTATAGAAGAAATGAGTTCTCCCGAACGTTGGGCGATATATTTTAAGTACTTGACAGATAAAAGCAAACGCAGGAAAATAAATAAAATAATAGAAATCGAGGAAGGGATAGCTATGGCAAGCGAGGTATTAATAAGCATCAGCAAAGATGAGAAAGAACGCTTTCGTCTTATGAGTGAATATAAATATGAGCTTGATACTCAGAGTAAGTTAGTTGCTGCAAAGCGTAAAAGCAGACAAGAAGGCCTGCAAGAAGGAATACAGAAAGGCGAACAGAAAATAATCGATTTGCTTAAAAGCGGTAAATCACCTGAGGATATTTTAAAGGATTACGAGGTGAATTCTTGACCGATTGAACAACTGATCTCTCGGGCGGCAAATTACCCGTCTTTAATTGATTTTTGATTGATTATAGAAGAAGATGAAATTTTTTTTGCCGACGGGCGGGATTGTTAAATGAATAGGTTTAATCATGTCAGACTTGTGGCTTAAACAACTTGTTTTTTATTTGTGGTGGAGGAAAATAAGTTATTAATATGCCTATTGGAAGCAATGTGCCGCGAAAGGCTCTCGCCGATTTCGTCCATTATACCAATTAAAGTATTTTGGCGTTATGGATGAAATGAAGATGATATGAAAATGAAGAAAAAAGTAAAAACCGAAGATAATTCCATTTTGAGGACGATTAATATAGGTTTGAAGAAAAATTCTAAAGGCACAGCTATGGTGAAAGCGAAAAAGAAGTCTATCAAAAAGGAACTTTCGCAAGATGAACTTTTAGCACAGGCTCTTGTGCCGGAAGATGAGCGTCCCTACCCCGTGCCGGAAAATTGGATATGGGTGAGGTTGGGGAGTATTGTAGATTTACATAGAGGCGTATCTTATCCGAAGGATGCCGCTCATAACGAAAAAAAAGAAAACGATTGCCTAATTATGCGAGGCGGAAATATTGGAGAAGGCAATCTAAATTTCGACGACAATATTTTTGTGAGTAAATCATTTGTTAGTTCTAATCAATATGTAAAAAAGCATGATATCATTATTGTCTCTTCAACAGGAAGCACAAAGGTAATTGGGAGAGCTGGAGTATCCGATGATGATTACTTTGATATAGCTTTCGGTGCTTTTTTAACCTTAGCTAGGCCGCACGAGAAATTTGAGAAAAAACTGATAACCATTTTCTTTCAAACAGAAGGGTATCGCAATACAATTCGGGCTTTGGCAAAAGGTGTTAACATCAATAATATTAAAAATGAATACATTCAAAAAATTCCTTTCCCTCTCCCCCCGTTGCCTGAACAACAACGCATTGTCAATCGCATTGAAAGCCTGTTTGAAAAATTAGACCTCGCCAAAGAATTAGCACAAAATGCCTTAAACAGTTTTGAAACCCGCAAGGCTGCTATTCTCCACAAAGCCTTTACAGGCAAGTTGACGGCAAAATGGCGCGAAGAGAATGGCATGGGGATGGGGGGCTGGGAAAATTGCATTCTGCAAGATGTATGCGAAATTAATCCTAAACGAGCAGACATCAGCAGTTATTCTGACGATACAGAAGTGTCTTTTGTGCCAATGTCGGCGGTATCCGAATTATCAGGACAAATTGAATCTCTGCAAACAAAACCTTTAGTAGAGGTAAAAAAAGGCTATACAAATTTCAGCGAAGGGGATGTTATCTTTGCTAAAATAACACCTTGCATGGAAAATGGAAAATCTGCAATTGTTGGCGTATTAGCAAATAATACAGGATTTGGATCAACTGAATTTCACGTTTTGAGATGCTCGGCCAAATTAAGTAATCGTTATTTACATTATATGGTAAGAAATCAAAAATTCAGGGATGAAGCTCAAGCTGTCATGGCTGGCGCTGTGGGACAACAACGAGTTCCAAAAGACTTTTTAGAAAAATATCCATTGTTTCTCCCGCCCCTTCCTGAACAGCAAGAAATCGTCCGCATTCTTGACAGCTTGTTTGAAAAAGAGCAGCAGGCCCGCGAATTGTGCAATGTTATTGACGAAATCGATTTAATGAAAAAAGCTATTCTCGCGCGCGCATTCCGCGGTGAATTGAGTACAAATGTTTCAGGCGAAGAGAGCACGTTGAGGTTGTTGGGGGACTCTGCCTAAATAAATGTTATTATCGTGCCTATTTCAATAATACCTCTGATGTTGAATATTGTAAACTGTTGCTAAAAAAATGAAATACTATTGACAAGTTTGGTATATACTTGTATAGTGACAATAAAGACTGATTAAATAGCTTGTACAAACTATTTGCCTACTTCATGATTTCTAAGTCTTTTTCTATAGAGCAATCAAATGTTAAGAGATTTGCTGATTAACATATCGATGAAAATTAAGGAGGAAAAATATATATGCCTAGTAAAAAAACAATTAATAACACTTGGGAAAAAGCGAGTCCAATAAAAGGACAAAATCCTGACGTCTACAGGAAAGATGCCTATGGTAACAAGATAAGAAAAGCTTCTTATGGCACCCAAGGTGAATTTGGTTGGGAATTAGACCATAAAAAACCCGTATCAAAAGGCGGGAGTGATAATGCTCGAAATATTCAACCATTACATTGGGAAGAAAACCGGCAAAAAAGCGATAAATACCCCTATGAATAAATTTTGAAAATGGTTTATCCGCGTATTGAACAGCCTGTTTGAAAAAAAGCAGCAAACTCGTGAATTGTACAATATTATTGCTTACTTATTTTGCGTGTGCGTTTCGCGTAGAGTTGGGAACGAATGATTTAGGTGAAGAAAGCACGTTGGGGTTGTTGGGGGAGAGGGCATTAATTCTCTTTCTAAATAAATGATATTATCGTAATGTTAAAATTAATTCATTACCAGATATTTACCCTCGCATAGTAGACCAGATAGACATATAAACACTATATAATTGAGTTGACAACATTATAGACATCATACTACATAGATTATATTTATAATTATTGAAAGAAAGAAAGAGAGAGAGAAAGAAAGAAAGAAAGAGAGAGAGAAAGAAAGAAAGAGAGAGAGAAAGAAAGAAAGAGAGAGAGAAAGAAAGAGAGAGAGAAAGAAAGAAAGAGAGAGAGAGAGAGAGAAAGAGAGAGAGAGAGAGAGAAAGAGAGAGAGAGAGAAAATGTAATATGAAACCTATTGTTATAGGTTTCTGCAAAACATAGCATCAATTTATTTAATCTTTTAAAAGAATACAAGAAAATTACTAAAAAAACACAGGATTTATTTATTATTCACATAAAACGAAACTCAATAACATGAACAACAACAAAAATATATCACTTAATTTTTTAGAAATAACACCAAAAATATTTGATGTACCTTTTTATGTGAAATTATTAGATATGATTTCAGAAGAAGACCATTTGTTTTTCATACAAAATTTATCAGAAGAAAATAATGAAAAACACAATAGGTACGCAGTAGTTTTTGAAAATCAAAATGGGTTTGAGAGTAAAATTTTACCATCTTACGCCAACTATTTTATAACAAACCGGTTTCTTCTTTTTATACTGCAAAAACAATTAAAGGCACAAGAAATCGATATTTTTGAAACTCAAAACGATAAATATCAACGATGCTATCTACCCTTAGCAAAACATCCAGAAGGAACAGAAACTATATGGCTTGAACCTTATTATTTAAAAAAATCAGACTCCTTTGGTTTTTTAATAGATTATAAATTCTGGATAAATAAAGAATATCAACAAAAAATACAAGGACACATTGATAAAAAAATACTCCGACTTTCAGGCACTCTTGACAATAAAGGATATTCCAACAAAGCATTTTATTTATTCAAATACGAAAAAATCAAACTATTCCTGAACAAATACTATCAGAATATTTCACAAATAAAAACAAGAGAAAATAATAAGGTATTTTCCTTGTCCAAAGAATTCAACATTTTAAATAACTATAAACTTAATAGCAAGACATATCTGTTTGGCAAAGAAAAAGAATCTCAATCGGCATATTCTGGACTACAAAAATACGGCCCTCTACAATTGCCTGACGTACCAGCAAAATATCTATTTGTTTTTAAGGAAAAAGATAGAAATACTGCCATAAATTTATGGAGAGGTTTACAAGGAACTACTTTTAATAACACATTCAGTGGAATAGAACTTCTTTTCAAAATTCAATTCAACAATAATTGTATTCGAGGAAAAAAAGTACAAGAATACAATAAGCAAATTTTTGAAGAAATTGTTACAGAGTGTTTGAAAGAAAAAAAATCAGGAGGAACCCTAATTCCTATTATACTGACAAACTCAAAATTTAATGATGCGGATAATAAGTTGTATTACACAATAAAACATATATTCACAAAACAAAGCATCCCTTGCCAAGTTGTTACAAAAGATCTTGTAAATAACCCAAATGCCTTAAAATATTCATTGAGCAATATCGGATTACAAATATTTGCTAAAATTGGAGGCACCCCCTGGAGAGTAAAACCTGCATTAAAGGAATGTTTGATTATTGGTATTGGAAGTAAAAATAAGGAAATATTCGTAACTAATAAAAATGAAAAAAAACAACGTAAAATAGAAAAATATCTAACTTATTCTGTATTAACAGATAGCAGTGGACTCTTTAAGGAAATTCAAATATTAAGTGAAACCAACAACGAATCAGATTATTATAAGTCTTTAATCGAAAAATTTCTAACTATTATACAACAAGCAATTTCTGATGGATACAAGGACATTGCAATTCACGCCCCATTTAAAATAAGTAAAACAAAAGTTTGGGACGCTGTATTTAAAGACGTTGGTTCAGATGTAAATATTTCAATATTACAAATTAATTCCAAACATAAGTACTTTGGATATGATTTGTCAAAAAACGCATTAGTCCCTTATGAAAGTTCATGTGTTGCAATATCTGATAATGAATATTTAATTTGGTTTGAAGGATTACAATACAATAATTCACCTTTTACCAAATTAATTGGAGCACCAGTTTATATCAATTTTTGGCATTCCAACAAAAATGATTTACTGCACAATACAGATTACCGCAGAAATTTATTACAAGATTGTATTAGTTTATCAGGCGCAAATTGGAGAGGTTTTAGAGCAAAGCAACTGCCCATATCTATTTTTTATTGTCAAACAATCGCAGAGTTCTTAAAAAAATTTGAAGACTATGAATTCGGACAGGTTAAATTTGAAAATATACAACCATGGTTTTTGTAAATATAAGCATATGAAAAATTTTGGAATAGATGAAATAATTATTCTCCTAGGCGCAGGCGCGAGTTGTGATGCGGGTATTTTCAATTCTGCTCAAATGATAAGTCAGATTGAAAGAAAACTGAATGATAGGACATGGGATAAATATAAAGATTTATATCAATATATTAAAAGTGTGTATTTTCAGAAACAAATTTTTAGAGGTTCAAATCCTAATGAAGTTGGTTTTAATATTGAAAACTTAGTGGGTTTGTTGGATATAATTGTTGGGATAGCCAAAACTGATATTGATACATATACTTTTGTAGGCAGCTGGGAAAAAGATTTATTGCCTTTCATTACAAAACAAAGAGAAGATAATTTGGTTTCAAATTTTAAAGAGGAAATAATAAAAGAACTGAGCGGAGTTTGGCTGTCTCCAAGGGACTGGCAAAAAAAATCTAGTTATTATTCAAACTTAAAAACTTTAAAAAACGATTTGGCTGGTTTCCCCTTGAAAATTTTCACATTAAATTATGACTTGTGCTTAGAGCATAATTTAAAAAATGAAAAGGTTGAGTCAGGCTTTGATGAAAATGATGATTGGAATTTTAGGCGTTATGATTATAATGACCCCAATAAGGATACCAATTTTTATTTGTATAAATTACATGGTTCTATTGACTGGGAGAGGACAAATGATGGAGGATTAATTAGAAAAGTTGGAGATATTAAAAGTGAAAATTTAGCCATTATTTTTGGCATGACTAATAAACTACAATCATACGATCCATATTTTTTTTACTTTTATGAATTCAGAGAGCATTGTTTGAAAGCAAAACTTATTGTTTGTTCCGGATATAGTTTCATGGATGAGCATATAAACGATTTAATTAGACATAGTCTCAAAGACGATTCTGATAAAAAATTAGTGATTAATATTTGGGATGAAGATAAAAAGGAAAACAGTGAACAGTTTAAAAAAGAGATTACAGAGAAATTAAAAGGAAAAGAAGAACAAATAATTCTTTTTAATAAAAAAGCAGAAGTTTTTTTTAATGAAGATTTAAGAGTAGAATTATTTGCTTCATTATTTAAACATGATACAGAAATTTTACCTGTAGATTTTTAAATATTTGTAACCGATAATAAGCAACCCAAGGATGTCCTTCAGTTTTTGTGTAAACTCTAAAATCCGATATAAAAGTGTGAGTAATAATTTTTAAAAGAAGATCGTTTTAAACACCTTCTTTTATTTTACTCCATAAATTGAATATTACGTTCGATTAGTGCAAACATTCCGTGACAAACCATGCATGCGTTCCGCATAATATGAGTATCCCATCCACATAGATTGAGGATAAAAAACAGCCGGACAAAAAAGAAACGCCAGTATACTAAAAAAATCTAATATTTTTGAATAATTTTATCTGCTTCAAATATATTTTTAGCTCTCAAACCAGACCCCAAATCGTCCGTAGCGTAAGCGGAGGACTCTACTACGCAGCAGTATTACACTGTCCGTGCGTAAGCACGGCGTGTAATATCTGCGCGAAGGCTGTCTGCCGTTTGAAGACTCAAGGGGGGCGCGGGGGGATTTTGACTAATCCCCTCGCATATAATTAATTTTTAGAAGGTCTTTATTTATACTCAATCTTAAACAGACATTATACACAATTCTACCATCCTGCACACTCATTTTGCAACGTAGTACTCACACAAACGTCGAATCACGGCAAATAGAATAGCCGTTCATATTCCGACGACCGTCAAACGTAAAACTAAAAAAGATTACAAAAAATCTTGACACTTGCTCATAACATATAAAAACATAATACCATGGCGACACTCAATCAATACCTGATAGTTGAAGCGACCGAATATGAGTTTAAGTCCGCTTTGGAACTAAAAAAGCCCCGCAGTTGGTTAAAAACCGTCAGCGCGTTTGCCAATGGCGTGGGCGGGAGCATATATTTCGGCGTATCAGATGACGGCAGGGTTGAAGGGGTAGCAAATCTCAAACAAATTTCGGATCAAATAAGCGAACTCATAAAGATGCGTATTGAACCTGCTATTATCGTTTTGCTTGAACCCCTGAAAGCCGATGCCAAGGAAGTTTTGCGCTTACATATCCCGAACGGAACAAATTCTCCGTATTATTATGTCGGCGACAGCGCAAAGACCGCTTATTACCGTGTAGGCAATGAATCCGCTCCCGCTCCGGCAAACATCCTGAACGAACTAATTCTCAAAGGACGCCATCAGACCTTTGACGCTTTGGAAACACAACATTCTTTGTCCGATTACAGCTTTACGCTCTTTGAGTCTACTTACAGGCAAAAAACGCGCTTGAGTATAGAAAATCCAAAAGATTACCTCTCTTTTGGATTGCTTAACGAGAACAATAAATTGACTTTTACCGGAGCATTGCTTGCCGATCAGGCAATTATTGCACAATCGCGTATTTTCTGTACAAGATGGAACGGTCTAAAGAAAACGTCCAAATTTGACGCCCTTGATGATATGGAATATGACGGAAATGTCTTAAAACTTTTGACCGACACAATCGGTTTTATAAGACACAACTCTTCGGTGAAATGGCAGAAGACTCCTTCGGGCAGAGAGGAAATGCCGGATTACCCGCAAATAGCTGTACATGAGGCTTTGGTCAACGCCATCGTTCATCGTGACTACATGATCAAAGGCAGCGAAATTCATATTGATATGTACGATGACAGAATTGAAGTCGTTTCACCCGGAGGAATGGCCGATGGTCACCGCATACAGGATTTGAACATCGACGACATTGCATCCATACGCCGCAATCCCATACTTTGTGATTTATTCCACAGATTAAAGCTAATGGAACGCAGAGGAAGCGGTCTTAGAAAGATTTTAGATGTGTATATATCCGGCACGGCTCCGGAATTTCGTTCTACCGTACAGTCTTTTATCGTAACGCTTAAAAATCAGAATTACGGGAAAATCGCTGAGACTAATGAGACTGTTCGTGAGACTAATGAGACTGTTTTTGAGACTAATGAGACTGTTTTTGAGACTGATGGAATCGTTTCTCAAGAATCCTTGTTAAGCATTATCAAATCGAATCCATATGCAAACTATAACGAACTTGCATATATTCTTAAAACCTCGCGTGCAACAATATCCCGTATGATTACGCAATTGAAAAAACTTGGATTAATCGAAAGAAAAGGTTCGCCGCGTTCGGGTTATTGGATAGTTATTTAAGCGGATTTAACATTTAAAACCAAAACTCCCCTACTTGCTGACAAAATACATCATAGATTTTTCATGCCCCAAAAATTCATTACATTTTATGGCTAATAGCAATTTTCTTTTATTGATATAAACAATTTTTCAAATTCTTTCCATCCTTTTGATTCGTCAAATTTATCGATGTGTTTTACTGCACAATTCCACCAACCATAATTGAATAATTGAATTTTCCCATACTGAAATTTATTTTTAGAACTGCTTTGTTCATGGTATATTGCCCATATTCTATCAGGGTAAGCGTTTCTGGAAGCCTGTAATTTTGTTAAATGCTCCCAGGTTGAAAGTAAATTGTCGCCGCCATCAATTAGCGCCGTTGCATAGAAATCCAAGCATTCATCATTCTTGTCAAATTCTCTAAGCGTTTCCATATTATCTGTTAGAAAAGCCTCACATTTAATTTTATATAACTTGTACCATTGTTCAATGACCCGCAATTTTTCCTGCCTGAGCGTTTCCCAAATCTTATTTTCAGGCAATTCCATCTTTGACAGCCTTTCATTTTCTCTCAAGTACGCATTTTTTAAAGCGCTGCTGTTAAGTCGTTTAATGTCTTTCCACTCATTAATTGGAGGGTCAATTTCGCTTGAAAAAATAAAATCGATATTCGCTATTAAATAATAAGCGTTTTGTATTTGTTGTTTTGTCGTTTTTGTTAAATCAAAAAAACCTTCATATTCACAGAGACCGTCAGCCCAGGCAAACGAATTTGGCTGCGTCTGTTTAATTTCTTCCGAATCTGAAGTTTCATTCTGTGTCTGCTTAATCTCTCCGGAAGCTGGAGTTTCATTCGCGCAGAATTTCAGGTTACAGGCTATAAAAAACATCATTGTCATGCATGTCGCGAGTGTTAAAATTTTATTTTTCATTTTATTGCCCTTCATTATTCTCTTTTTGGTCATTCTGCCAAAATTTAATTAGCTTGTTTTAAACGAAGGCTTGGCTTAGTCAATTCTTTTTACGGTGTTTTTATTGCTTTTGGGGGTTCAAGGGGCAGAGCATAAATACATTCCCAATAAGCATTTCCTGAAAAGAACTCTAAATAAACTTGACACTGCCGTTTCTTTTAAAAAAATGCTTCCTGTTAACATTCGCCAAAGAGGATAGTATTATGGAACTTGCCGCTACTTTTGAACCCCGTGAAGCCGAAGACAAATGGTATACTTTCTGGGAGTCTAACGGGTATTTTCATGCCAATGAAAATGATACGAAAGAACCGTTCTGTATTGTCATTCCTCCGCCTAATGTGACCGGCAGTCTGCACATGGGGCATGCGCTTAACAATACCCTGCAAGATATTCTCGCGCGCTGGCAGCGCATGAATGGAAAATCTGTACTGTGGATGCCTGGCACTGACCATGCCGGTATCGCTACTCAAAATGTAGTTGAACGCCTCATCCGCGAAGAAGGCCTTTCTAAAGAAGATCTTGGGCGCGAAAAATTTCAGGAAAGAATCTGGCAGTGGAAAGAAAAGTCAGGCGGGCAAATAACGGGACAGCTTAAACGCCTCGGCAGTTCGCTTGACTGGCAGCGCGAACGCTTCACCCTTGATGACGGTCTGTCTTCGGCGGTGTGCGAAGTTTTTAAATCGCTTTATGACGAGGGGTTGATATATCGAGGCTATCGCATAATCAACTGGTGTACGCGCTGCGAAACAGCCCTGTCGGATATTGAAACCGAATACAGCAATATTAACGGCCATTTCTGGCATATAAAGTATCCTCTTTTAGATTCAAATGACTATGTAATCGTGGCCACAACAAGGCCGGAAACAATGCTTGGAGATACCGGCATAGCGGTAAACCCGGAGGATGAGCGCTATTCTCACTTGGTAGGCAAGAAAGCCATTCTCCCGCTCATGAATCGCGAAATACCTATATTTGCCGACAACTATGTTGACAAGGAATTTGGCACAGGCACGGTTAAGGTAACCCCTGCACACGACCCTAACGACTTTGAGATGGGCAAACGCCACAACCTTGAAGAAATAAACATAATGGATTTGCGCGGCCTGATAAACGAAAACGGCGGCGCATATGAAGGACTCGACCGCTTTGAGGCCAGAAAAAAAATCGTTGCAGACCTCGACAGCGCAGGCCTTCTCGTGAAAGTCGATAATCACGCACATTCCGTAGGGCATTGCTACCGCTGTCAGACCGTAATTGAGCCGCGATTGTCAAAACAATGGTTTGTGAAAATCAAACCTCTCGCAGAAAAAGCCATCGAAGCCGTAAAGTCGGGCGACATACGCTTTGTTCCGCAAAATTGGGAAAAAACCTATTTTGAGTGGATGAACAACATCAGGGACTGGTGCATATCAAGGCAGCTCTGGTGGGGACACAGAATTCCGGCATATTACTGCGATGATTGCGAAACCGTAATGGTCGAATTGGAACGGCCTGCAGTTTGTGCCTCATGCAAAAGCGCCAACATACGACAAGACGAAGATGTCTTAGATACATGGTTTTCATCGGGACTTTGGCCGTTCTCGACGCTCGGTTGGCCTGAGCATACGGGAGAGCTTAAAAAATACTACCCGACAAGCGTTCTTGTTACCGCTTTTGATATAATCTTTTTCTGGGTGGCGCGCATGATTATGCTCGGGCTCAAATTCATGGATAACCGTCCATTCAAAGACGTATATATCCACGCCCTGATACGCGACGAAGAAGGGCAAAAGATGAGCAAATCAAAAGGCAATGTCATAGACCCTCTCACGATGATGGATCAATACGGAACCGACGCTTTTCGTTTTACTCTTGCAGCCTTTGCTGCGCAAGGGCGCGACATAGTCTTTTCAGAAAAGAGGGTTGTCGGCTACAGGGCCTTCATCAATAAAATATGGCAGGCCTCGCGTTTTGTTTTAATGAATGTAGACACCGAATCTGAATCGGGCTCTGAGCAAAATATAGATACCGGCAAGCTTGAAATGTTTGACCGCTGGATACTGGCTCGTTTTAACAAAACAATCCGCGCCGTTGACAAGAGCCTTTCCGGTTACAGATTTAACGATATGGCGCAGGAAATATACGACTTTTGGTGGCATGAATTTTGCGATTGGTATGTCGAACTTGTCAAACAACGCATATATACAAAAGAAGCCTCTTCTCTGGCGGCCAAACAGGTACTTTTTTATATATTAAAAAACACCCTTAAACTCATGCATCCCGTTATGCCGTTCATAACAGAAGAATTATGGAGCGCCATAAGAAAAAAAGACGAGCCGCCCATAATCACAGCTCCCTGGCCGACGGCAAATCCTGCGTTTGATTTTGAGGCCGAATCAAATAAAACTGAAATTTTCAGAGAGACTGTATATAAAATAAGAAATATCCGCGGTGAGATGAACATAGCCCCCGACATAAAAGCAAACGTCGTGTTTAAGACAAACCGCGCCGACTTTACAGCCATAATCAATACCGAATCCGCCCAGTTGAAGGCTTTGGCAAAACTTGATAGTATTACTATTGATCCGGCTTATGTTCCCAATAAAACAGACGCCTCTGCGGTAATGTACGATATCGAAATATATATGCCTCTCAAAGGGCTAATAGATTTTGACAAGGAACGTGCGAGGCTTGAAAAAGAACTCAAAGAAGCCATAACTGAATTTGACAGGGTTACAACTAAACTTTCTACCGAAAACTTCATAAATAAAGCGCCCGTCGAAGTAATAGAAAAAGAAAAATTAAAACGCGAAGAATTTTCGCAGGCAATAGAAAAACTGCGCGACAGTCTTAAAAAACTGAACCACGATTAACGGTATGAGAAAAATCGCGCCGTTTATATTATTTTGCGCGTTTACTTTTTGCTCTGAGACAGAACAAAAGGCGGACGATTTTTACATAGGCGTAGTCAAAAGCGCCTTTGATCCGATAGAAAAAGCGCTTTTGACATACAAGATTTCCTATGATGCGCTTGATATAACCGATCTTGAAAAAAGTGAAATACTTTCGCGTTACAATGCTGTTTTTTTGCCGTGCGGAATGGAAATACCTGTTCATGAACGAATAACCCTTATGACTTACGGTAACAACATAACCGCCGTGTCGTTAAACGAAGATTTTAGCGAAACCGATAATGCGCTTATAGGCGAAAATATCCGCCACTTCGTAAAAAATGGCGGCGTGGCTTACTTTTCAGATTTGGCCTTCAAGCAGCTTCAAAGCGCCTTTGAGCCGTTTGAGTTTTTTTACGATAATCCGCATCTGGGCGAAGAATGCAGAATAGAGGCAAATCTTAGCGGCGATCTTGCCGTCTTCTGCAACGCAAAAAAAGCGGCGCTTTATATGACGCATTCAGGCTGGGTAACCATTAAAAACGCCAAAGACAGTGAAGTCA
>Ga0099364_10008865_pt1 | contig 14065 bp, 22 predicted proteins | sample TergutTh196P3_FD_73070 | JGI IMG/M metagenome (GOLD analysis project Ga0099364, IMG submission 73070) | Microcerotermes parvus P3 segment gut microbial communities from Pointe-Noire, Republic of the Congo - Th196 P3 | ecosystem: Host-associated > Arthropoda: Insects > Digestive system > Gut ...
AGACGCCGTTGCCAGTTCGCGCTTGCAACGCCTCGCCTCGCCAAAGGCGTTAATCAAACGCCGAAAATCCTTGCAGCATAAAAGTTCACTTGTGAATGACAGAGCCGCGCTATTCGCTAACTGCATCAAGGAATCGTCGCTGTTCGCCAGACTTTGCAAGGATACAATCGCCGCCTCTGAAAGTCCTGTGAGGTCGCACGCTGCTCTTGTCTCAATACACGCTGTAGGCTCGGCATGAAGCCCAACGAGATAATCCGTTGACACATTGAAAAATCTAGCAAGCGCCGTGAGCGGCTTTACTGTAGGGCTTTTCGTGTCATTCTCATATTCCCGTACAACTGAAGCAGAAACCCCGACAGCCGCTTCGAGAGCAGCCAGTGTCATTTTTCGCCCTGTTCGTAAGTCCTTTAGTTTTTCTCCGAGAGTAAGTTCAACGTTCATAATGACCTCCTTAAATAGCGCTATAGCGTAAATCTACAAGGATATAAGCGCTATAAAATTTTTTAGCGCGCATACGGCGCAAACGACAAAATCGTGCTATAATGATGGTGATGATTATATTATACGCCATAGCGCAAATCCTGTCAAACATTTTTTCGAAGGGGAGAGATTCTAATGAAATGCTGCGCCGCTAACCGTGATATTCGGGAATACGCCCGAAAACAAGGGGTTCCGCTTTGGAGCGTTGCGGATTGCCTCGGCCTGTCGGAACCAACCATGACGCGCCGCTTACGCCGGGAACTGCCACAGACCGAAAAGGAAAAAATTGGTGCCATTATTTCAAGGCTGGCGCAGGTGGTGAACGATGAATAGCCACACTGCAACCGATTGGGCCGCGCTGCCGCTCGTCTTTTCCGCCGCTGGCGTCGGGAAAATTTTAGGTTTGTCCATGCCGTCAACTTACGCGCTTTTTCATCGTCAGGGATTCCCGGTGATTCGTGTTTCCGAGCGTCGCCAAGTCGTTTCGAGAGATGCGCTTCGGCGGTGGTTGGAAGAGGGGAGCGTGACGGCATGATTCGCAAGTCAGTTTCAGTCCATTCGGATTTTTACGCCGAGTTGCGCAACCTCTCCCCGGAGAATCGCGGGGCTGTCTTGCTTGCGCTCCTGAATTGGGCCGAGGGCGCTGACATTTCTCCGCTTAACTCCGAGTGCGCGATTCTCTTCCGCCTGATGTCGGCGCAGATGGAGCGCATTTCGTCCGCTAATTCCGCTAACGGGCAAAAGGGCGGTCGTGGGAATAAAAGCGAAAAAAGCGAACCTTTTCAAAAAAAGCCAATTAAGCCCCCCGTAACCAAAACCAAAGCCATAACCGGAACCATAACCGGAACCGATACCAACCTTACGGAAGGTATTGGGCGCCCGGCTGACGCCGCGCCGCCGCGCAAAAATAAAAAACGCTTTATCGAGCCAACCGTTGAAGAAGTTGTCGAATATTGCCAAGAGCGCGGAAGTTCGGTCGATGCTCAGCGCTTCGTGGCCTATTACACGTCGCAAGGCTGGCGGGTGGGGAAGAACCCCATGCGGGACTGGCAGGCGGCAGTAAAAAATTGGGAGAAGAACGATATGGGCAAGCAAGCCCGCGCTTCTCCCGCTCGGCAGGAGAGCTTTGCCGAGCGGGCGCGACGAATAGCAAGGGAGGAATTGCACAGTGACAATTGAGGAGACCGGCGCGGTCATGGATTTGCTAATTGCGGCCTATCCCCAGCATTATCGGAATTCTGACCAAAGGACGCTTGATAACGCCTTGAAGCTTTGGGCAGCTATGCTGGTCGACCATCCGGTGCAGGACGTGCTGCTGGCCGTTAAGCATTTCATCGCCACTGACGTCAAAGGCTTTCCACCGCCAGTCGGGGTCATTATCGACCGTATCGTCACTATGTGTAATGGTGAGCAAATGTCCGAACTGGAGGCGTGGAATATCGTAAAGAGGGCTGTAAGCAGCGCCTCGCCGTATGTGTATATCCGCACTGGCAAAACCGGCGCGCAGATGGCTTTTGAAGAGCTGCCCGTGGAGTTGCAGCGTATTGTCGGAAGTCCGCAAACGCTTGTGGCATGGGGCGATTGCGGAGAGCGGGAGCTGAACACCGTCATCGCGTCGAATTTCCAGCGGTCATACCGGGCGCGGGCGGCGTATGCGCGGGAATTACAGGCTTTGCCGTCCGACGTGCGCAACGCAATCGGCGCGGTGTCGGCTCGGATGGCGCTACCCGAAGGCGGGGAGTAATGATGAGCAAGCTAACCCGGCGTGAGACGGGCGCAGCGCTTGAATTTCTGGGCGTCGCGTCCGGCAAGCTGACGCTTGACGAGTGCCGTTACCTCGGTCGCCCTCCCGCTCGGCGCAAACAGCACGAAGCCGCAGCACAGACGCAGCTCTTCCAATGGGCGAAGCTGATGGAAAGGCAATGCCCAGAGCTAGCACTGCTACATCACATACCGAACGGCGGTTCACGCAAAGGTGGAGCCATCGAGGGCGCACATCTCAAAGCGCAGGGTGTCCGCGCCGGGTTGCCGGACTTATGCCTTCCCGTGGCGCGTGGCGGCTATCACGGCTTGTATTTGGAGCTGAAAGCCCCCGGCGGGCGGTTGCAAGATACGCAGCGGAAATGGATTGATGCTTTGACGGCGCAGGGCTACCGAGCGGAAGTCTGTTACGGGTTCGATGAAGCGCGAAGCTCCATCGAAAAATATTTGAAAGGGATGCAGCATCCACGCCCGCCGTGATGCCGATTTGCCCGGAAAAAACACTAAAAAATTAAGGAGGAAAACAAAATGGAAAATTCAAGAAAATCGCTTCAAAAATATTTGCTGGAGGTCGCGGAGTCTCTTGCCGTGGAAGATATTGAAACCCTTGGTGCCACGTTGATTCATGGGCTGGATTTGTATTGTTTTGAAGTCGGATTACCTTTTATTGACAGCGAGAAAATGATGGAGATTGCACTTCGGCACCGGCCGCGACGGGATGTTTTTGAGACGATGAAGTTGGCAAAAAAACACGCCCCGTGTCCGTTAGCCCGATATGAAACCATGCCATGACCTCCCTCGGAAAACGGGTCGGAACAGGTCGCGCCGAGTAGAGACCCCTTAACGCCTCAATATTCGCCGTCCTCACCACTGGCATTGTTCGTCATATCGTTTGCGGCTCTATCATTATTTCAGCATCTCTCAGAAAACTCGCTGTAACTTTTGGAAAACAAGGGGGTGTTTTACATGAAAAATTCTCAATGGTCGGTTTCGCACTATTTCTCGAAACTGCCTGAGCCGGGGCGTTTGGAGCAGAGCGAAAAAACAGAACATACATTTGCCCGTCGTCTTTTCATCATTGAGGTTGCGAATCGAATTATACTTGATGACGCCGGAGATTTGCGGTCGCGGGCAGAGCGGCAGGCGCACGAGCTTAGGCGGTTTGACTTTTCTCCGGGGCGTATTGCGTACACGCGGACAATCCCTTTTTCTCTTCCGAGCATAGGGGCGGTGCGTGAGGCCTTTGAGCCATACAGAGTGCCGTGTACACCACCCCTTGGCTGTCGCTTTTATTGCATTTCGTTTGACGAATTTCTTGATAAAGTGCCGCCCCTGCCGCTGAATGATGAAATGCCACTTGCGATGATAAAGGAGTTTGAGGAGGGCGGCAACGGATGAAGAAACTGCAAATCGGGCGTTTTGAGGAAAGCATAATGTTCGACCGTGAGGAAGTCGCTGAGAGGCTCGGTATCCATGTTCGCACTGTTCAGGCATGGCAAAAGGCGGGGAAGTTGCAGTCCCGCAAAATCGGACGGAGGTATTTTTCAACCGACGTTGAAATATGGGAGAGTGTCAATTTGAAGACGCCCCGACAGTATTAAAGAAAGGAAAAATAGCCATGAATGATGTAAAAAACGCAATCCCGGATATCCGCGACGGTGCGGTACAACGTTGCTTGGCGCAGGAGCTGCTTGCGCACTTGAGGGTGAAAAGCAACCGCCAACATGAGCGCTGTCTGCGGAAAACACGCCGTTTGTGCAACGCCATAATTGCGCTCACCATTCTTCTGGCTGTGGTGGTGGTGGTTGGTTTTTTCGCTGTAGGTCGCTTGCCGTTACGGGGACAGAGGCGGCAAATCGTCTCCGTCGGTAACGAACAGGTGGCGACGAGTAGAGAGCTTGTCAGGCCTCTATCTTAAACGTGGAATTTTGAGTTTGAAATGGGGGGAGCTTATTGTCCCCTACGGCGAAAGGAAAAGCGGGCGGCCATCTACGGCTGCCCGCTCGTTCTCTAATACGCATAACATTCTATCGAAAGAGATTACGGAAGCAAAAATGACCTTATTCAAAAATCTCCTCGCGGCAATTCTTGAGAGCGATGTCTAATAAGAGTTTTTTTCTTTCCCATTCTTCCGGTGTAAGATGCTTTGCTTTTTCGGCAAGCATTTTGACAGTCTCCATAATGTAATTGTCATCAGCCAAGCGATTCAAATTTTCCATTGTGTAGCCCTCCCCATAAATTATACATCAATTCCAGTTGATTGCGTCCTCGTCGATTGCTTCGCCGCGCCTGTATTCTTCATCGGCTAAATGTATCGCCGCCAAGTCGTCCGGCGTTGCCACGTCGTCCGGGATGAAGCGCCGGACTATTTCCACAAGCAGCGCCTGCTCGGTTTCAGGCAGACAGTCAATCATGCCGACAAGCTGGTTTCTTACTGGTGACATGGTTTATACCCCCTTATAAACTTGCCCGCGCGGGCTGATTTTCTTAATATATGCTCTTTCTTTTTCCACATACGCAAACAATATGCGCCAATCTCCTATGCGTAACCGGAAGTTACCCGGCGCACCCTTCAAGGGGACAATATTCCCGGCAGGTATCTTTTTTACGCCCTCTCTGATACGTTGCTTTGTCACGCCGTCCATACGCTCAAGAACCTTGACGGCTTGCTTGGAATATGTCGCCCTCATTCAACATGGCCTCCCTTGTCTCTCCATGCGCTCATCTACAGCTTGAACGACATAACCATTAAGGGATTGCCCAACTGCAACGGCGTAATCTTGAATGACAGCCTTGCGGCCTTTGGGCATAGTAAGCATTACCCGGTCATATTTCTCGCTCACATATTTTTGCACAGCTTTTTGTTGTGCCTTGCTTACGGGCATGGTACTTACCTCCGAGCGTTTAATTATTCAATCACACTTCTTTACGCTACCATTATAGCAGAGGCATCTATTTATAGCAATATACATTATGCACAAAATAAACACCAAAACTTTGTGCAATATTCCATATTGACTATTGCTAGCAATATAGGTGCAATAAAATCAGACAGAGGGACAAACGCGCGGGGCGCTTGCCAAATAAGGCCGCAGACAGCCGCCGAACCGCCTGACGCTCCGCCGCACCGTCCCTCGGATAAGACAGGAAGGAGGAATACCGCCATGACAAGCGCGAACACCACTAACCACGACATGAGCGCCATCGCCCGCCCCGCCAAGAACGACGTATGAAGTCCCAACCCAAGAGCGCAAACCGCGCCCGTTGACGACAGCATACGACCGGCGGGCACGGCTTGTCAATTATGAAAGGATTGATTGTGCATGTATACCCCCGAAGTTCTTGAGACAGCTGCACTACTTAGCAGCTTAGCCCCAGAAGACCTAGCGAAAATTACACGACTTGTAGATGCCTTCGAGCGCGGCGACTATGAAACAGTAGATGAAATAAAGCGTGAATTCAAATGCACCACCGATGAATAAGAGAGGAGCAGAACCCCATGCGCAGAAAACACAGCAGCCGCGATGACCTTATCGCTGAACATCATGTCTTATCCATGAGTCTCAACTATCTATGCAAAGGCTTTTTCTTAGGGGTGCTGACATATCGTTTTGTCCTTCGGCGCTGGAGAAAGGACTGGCCGAGAATTGAAGCCCTAAAAATGCGCATAGAGGGCGAATAGGTTGACATGAGAAAGGGCTGGCTATCGCACGTCAGCCCCTTCTCCATTCTCTACCCCTAAAAGCGATTTACTACCCCTACGTTTACCCCTAACAGCTTTTTTTCGTTTTATCCTTATTTATCCCAAAACCGACAAACCCATTGCAACGCCTAAATTCTTTTGCTTCCGTTTTTCTTTGTTTTTCCTGCTTTTCTATATGTAGGCCAAAATTCAAGTCCGGGTGGCGCCTCCAACGGGAAACCCTGTAGCTTTAATGACTACAGGGTTTTTGATGCTCTATCCGTCGTTTATACATCAATTCCAGTTAATGTCTTCATGCCGCACATATTCGCCACGGGCAAATTCGACCCGTGCCTGCTCAATATCTGCAATGTCTTCATCTGTCAAAATGTCATCGGGCGATATCATTGTCTTCACCAGTTCCAAGACAAGCACTTGATTTTTTTCCGGCATTTGTTCAACGAACGTGTTGATTTGTTGCGCCAAAGACATCATCGCACCCCCTTATAGATTTCGCCGCGTGAGCCTATCTTCTCCACGAATATTATATCACCGTCGCCGAAAGAATACAATACCCGCCATCCGCCGACCCGAAGCCGGTGAGTAGAAATGTGACGGCCTTTGATTTGCTTTGTGTCGCCGTCCGGCAGCTTTTCTATCGCGGCCTTTATTCGCCGCTTTGTCGCGCCGTCCATGCGATTGATAACCTTTACCGCCTGCACAGCTTGCTTCGTCAATTGTTTTTATTGCGGCAGTAATATTTCCGTTTTGATGTTGTTGAACGTCACGATGCTCTCCTGACGCGTAAACACTCCGCCGGGGGTGAAGTGTCCTCCCGAGCCGTTCATTATGCCGTAAGCGCGGACAAAGTTTATGCCCGGGTGCGCCCAGCTTGAAGCCGCGTCCATGTCGGCAAAATCTGCGGGCGGCGCATGGCTTGTATTCACGCCTAAAACCTTGACGGTGTTCATAATCATTGTCGCCGCCTGTTCCCGGGTAAATTGTCCGTCTGGATTGAACACGCCGGGGCTGCCGGAAGCGGGAGCGGCGACACCGTCTGTGATTCCGAGGCGGTAAGCCGCGATGATATCCGTGTCGGTTGTGTCGCTGAACGTGTGAAAAAACCTGTCGCCGTCGCCAAGCTCGAACTCGATGCTTATAAGGGGCTTATCAAGCGTGTATGTCAGCCAGCGCAGGGCCAGCCTGCAGAATTCCGCGCGGGTGATGACGGCGGCGTAGTTTCCCTGTATGCCGTCGGAGATGATGCCGCGCTCAAACGCGCTGTTTATCCCGCCGCGCGCCCATTCGGCAGCCGTTTCGATGCCGGGGGCGATTGCTTTAACGTCAACAACTCTAAGCTGCACGGGGGTATAGCTCCCTTGTGAATGGCCTAAGCCTATGGCTCCATCTTGATTGGAGCCCCAGACCCATAGTGTCCCGTCCGTTTTGATGGCGGCGGCATGGGAGGATTGAGAGGAGACTTGTTTGACATTGTCCAAGATTTTTTGCGGGCCGGTATATTCCTTAATGTCGCTGTCCGCGAATTGTCCGTGAGCGTTAGAACCCCACGCCCATAATGAGCTGTCGTTTCGGATGGCCATTGTATGCCGCCCTCCGGTGCTGACGGTTCTCACATCATCCAAGATTTTGACCGGGCTTGTAACGCATCTCAATCCGGTTATCGTGCTGCGTTCGGCGTCGGAGCTATCCTTATTCACCACTTGCGAGAAATTTGACAGGCCCCAGCCGTATAGGTTGCCGTTTTGGTCTACCGCCATTGTATGTGATGCGCTTGCGCTCACCATCGCAATGTTATCCATGATTTTGACCGGGGCGTTTGTGAAATTGCTGAAAGAGCCTATCCCGATTTGCCCGTTATCATTGGCTCCAAAGCCCCACAGTGAATTGTCGGACTTAATAATAAAAGAATAAAAGTTTCCTGTTGCGACGTAAATCACATCGTCCATCAGCTTCATGGGAACGTTATCCCATGTGCTGCCATAGGACGCCAAGCCCAGTTGTCTTTCTGTGTTCCGCCCCCAGCCCAATAGCGTGTTGTCCGTCTTGACAACCAAGACATGGCCGTCTCCGATAGATACTTGCTTTACGTGATCCATGACCTTAACCGGCGATCTATACGCGGCTCCGATATTCTCCCAATACGAGCCGCTGCCGTAATACCATAGGGTATGGTCTGTCTTAATGAAGAAGGTGTTTCCGCCATACCCGCTGACAATCGAGGATACACCCTCCGATATTTTAACCGGCGTTGTTATCGAGGAAGCATCGGTGAGCGCGGTTTTTCGCGCGTTGTTATCCCCGGTTCCCCAAAGCTGATGATTCTCCGTAATCATAAATGTGTTGTCGGGGCCTGCGAATACGTTGGAGAATGCCGCGACGACGGTTTCGCTTGCAATGGATTTCGGGAGTTTCGCAATCGGGGAACACGCGAGGAGTGCGGCTAGGGACAGGGCTGTGATTTTTTTCAGATTTTTCATGGCGGTACATCCTTTCATAGTGATCGATAAACAAATAATACCACATATTAACAGGAAATACCACAAATAAGTGGAAAATATTTTCAACCGCCGTTTGAGTTTTTGAAAACTTCAAACAAGCGGTTATTGTCTTTTGCCCGCCGGTGCGGTATTCTAACGATAAAGGGGGGCTGCGGGCCATGAAAGAGATTTTGTCGGGAAATATCGCGCGGTATCGGAAAGCGCGCGGGTTTACACAGGAGGAGCTGGCGGGGCGGCTGGGGATTACCTTCCAAGCGGTGAGCAAATGGGAAACGGGGCAGACCGTCCCGGATACCATGCTGCTGCCCGCGATTGCGCGGGAGCTGGGCGTCAGCGCGGATAAGCTGCTGGGGTATACGGCTTTTAACGACGGACTTTCTTTTTATGAGGACGATTATCGGAAGGATGCGTATTTCTGGGGCGTAGAGCCAAATACCACCTGCTTAAAGGTCATTGAGCTTATGCCGCCGAGCAAGCCGCTGAAGCTGCTGGATATCGGCTGCGGCGAGGGCAAGGACGCGGTTTTCTTCGCCCGATGCGGATATGACGTGAGCGCGTTTGACATATCGGAGGCGGGGCTGGAAAAGACAAAACGGCTGGCAGACAAGGCACAAGTCCATGTGCGGGCGTTCCGTGCCGACCTTTGCGACTACCGTTTGGACGAGCGGTATGATATACTGTATTCCAGCGGCGTCCTGCATTACATCAGGCCGGAGCTGCGGGACGAGGTCATGGCGGACTACAAAGCCCATACGGACGGGCTTGCGGCGTTTCATGTCTTTGTGGAAAAGCCGTTCATCCCGCCCGCGCCGGACGATAACTTCCATCACTTATGGAAATCCGGTCAGCTCTTCACCTATTTCCACGATTGGTCTATCGAGCATTGCGAGGAATATGTGTTTGACTGCCATTCCTCCGGCGTCCCGCACAAGCACGCCGCCAACCGTGTGTTTGCCAGAAAAGTTCGCTAGCGTTTCTCTTCCCCGCCGAAGGCGGGGAAGAGAAACAGAGAGGGAGTGATTTCCATGATTAGGATGCTCGTCACCGACTTGGACGGCACCCTGCTGCGTGACGACAAAACGGTGTCGGCCATTACAAAAGACGCGCTGCGCCGCTGCCGGGAGGCGGGGATCAAGGTGGTCTACGCCACCGGGAGGGGAGACAGCGCAAAGGATTTGGCTCCGTTTGAGCTGTTCGACGGCTACATCGCCAACAACGGCGCTCGCGCTTACGCGGGGGAGGAGGTTGTCTACAGCCGTCTTGTCCCCTATCAATCCGCCCGCCCGGTTTTAATCGCCTGTGACAAGCGCGGCTTAAAAGCGGCGGCGCAGTGGGCGGGGCAGCATTACGCCAATTTTGTCGTCGAGAAGGTATGGCATTGGATTCATGCCTACGAGGTTATCGATTTCGCGGAACTCAGCATAGACGCCGAAAAGCTGTATGTGGCAGACTGCGGCGCGGAAGAGACGGCTTTTATTGAAACCCTTCTGCCGCCGGAGCTGTGGCTGACGGTAGGCCGCGACGCGCTCGGGCAGATCATGCACTGGGAAGCCACAAAATCAAACGCTGTGGCGGCTTTGGCTCGGCATTGGGGGCTTGAGCAAAATCAAATCGCCGCCTTCGGCGACGATTTGAATGATATTGATTTGCTGCGATACGCGGGGATGGGCGTTGCTATGGGCAACGCGCTGGACGAGGTGAAAGCCGTTGCGGATGAAATAACGCTGACAAACGAGGAGGACGGGCTGGCGGTTTGGCTGGAGGGGAACGGCATATAACACCCCCCCACCGCTTCCCAAAACCGCTTGATTTTCCCGCCGCGCTGTGCTATCATAAACACGGTGAATACCATACTGTATGAGGGGGTGTCTCGTTTGCTGACAGTCAATGAAATAAAAGCCATTGTTACGCCCATCGTAGAGGTATACCCCATACAGCGCGTGATTCTTTTCGGCTCATACGCAAGAGGCGACGCGACAGAAAACAGCGATGTGGACCTGCTGATAGACAGCAGAAATCGGCTTAACGGTTTTGACTTCTTCGGGATTGCCGGGAGGATTATCAAAAAAATGCCCATGAAAGCAGACGTTTTTGAAATGGGAGAGATAAACACGCCGTCTAGTTTTTTTGACGCTATAAACCGGGAAGGTGTTGTCATATATGAAGCCTGATACACGCGAACGCTTCGAGCGCATTCTTCTGTTCTCCAAGAAGGTACAGGACAGAACAAACGGCGTTGCGCTTGAAGCATACTTAGGCGATGAGCTGTTGCAAGAGTCTGTTATGTACTGCCTTGGTCAGATAGGCGAGATTGCGTCTAAATTTTCAGACGAGGAGCAAGAGCAATATCCGCATTTTTTTTGGGAGCAGATGGTCGGTCTGCGCCATCGGCTGTTTCACAATTACGACGCGATAAATTTTTCAAAGGTATACGATATCACGCAGCAGCCCATTGTGCAGTTAATTGGGGCATTGGAAGCGCTTTTGGCTGAGATGTAAATTTATTGACCGAATACGGCAGCCATCGCAGGGCGGTTACAACGCCCCGCGATGGTTTTTCCATTACGGTTTTTAACCTCTAACCCATCACCACATCCACCGTCGTCACGTCTCCGGCGGCGGCGATGGGGCCGCTGTGCGGTTTGCCGTTGACGGTCATGGCCTTGACGCCCTTTTCAACGCCCGCGCTGTTGTCTACATTAATGATGAATTTGCTTCCCCGGTACGTCCGCTCAACGGTGAAGCCCTTGACCGACGGCGGGACGCAGGGGTCTACCGTCAAGCCATCAAAGCCGGGCTGAATGCCCAAGATATGCTGGGAGACATTGACGAACGTCCACGCCGCCGTGCCGGTCAGCCATGAGTTTTTGGCTTCGCCGTGGCGGACGGCGTCCCGTCCGGCAATCATCTGGGAGTAGACGTACGGCTCGGTGCGGTGCAGTTGGCTGATATCTTCGAGGTACGCCGGGCAGGTTTTGCGGTAAATCTCAAAGGCGCGTTCGCCGCGCCCCATGCCGCACTCGGCGATGGAAACCCACGGGTTGTTGTGGCAGAAGATCCCGGCGTTTTCCTTATATCCGGTCGGGTAGCTGGAAATCTCGCCTAAGTTGAGATGATAGGTCTGATACGCGGGTTGCTGCAAGACCACGCCGTAATCGGTGTCGAGACGCGCTTTAACGCTGTCAAGGGCCTTGATGGCGCGCCCGTCATCCGCGCCGATTTTGGCCATCACGCAGAAGCCCTGCGGTTCGATGAAGATCTGCCCTTCCTCGCACTCATGGCTTCCGATTTTTTTGCCGTAGGCGTCGTAGGCGCGGAGGAACCAATGGCCGTCCCAGCCGTGGTCGTCCACGGCCTTTTGCATATCCGCTACGGCTTTTTCCGCCTCGGCGGTACACTCGCCCCGGCGGCGGAGCAGCTCGATATAGTCCGGCGCGGTGTAGAGGAAAATGGCGGCAATCAGCACGGATTCGGCGACGCCGGATTCAAAATTGGCGGTGGTTTGGAAGCTCTCGCCGGGCGTCTCGGAGAAGCAGTTGAGGTTGAGACAGTCGTTCCAGTCGGCGCGACCGATTAGGGGCAGGCCGTGCGGGCCTTTTGTGTTGGTTGTGTACTGGAAGGAGCGGCGCAGATGCTCAAAGAGGGGCACTTCCGTTCCCGGTTCAAGGTCAAAGGGTACCGGCTCGTCTAAAATCGAGAAGTCGCCTGTCTCTTTGATGTATGCCGCCACGCCGACAATCAGCCAGAGAGGGTCGTCGTTGAAGCCGCTGCCGGCGTCGGCGTTGCCCTTTTTGGTCAGCGGCTGGTATTGGTGGTACGCCGAGCCGTCGGGGAACTGCGTCGCCGCGATGTCGAGGATGCGCGTCCTCGCGCGTTCGGGAACCAGATGGACAAACCCGAGCAGGTCTTGGTTTGAGTCACGGAAGCCCATGCCGCGCCCGATACCGGACTCGAAGTAGGACGCGGAGCGGGACATATTGAAGGTGACCATGCACTGGTACTGGTTCCAAATATTGACCATGCGGTTGAGTTTATCATCGGCGCTTTTGACACGATACTTAGATAAGAGCGCTTCCCAGTAGACCGCCAGTTGTTCAAGCGCGGCGTCAACCTGCGCGTCGGTTTGGAATTTGGCCAGCAGTTTTTGCGCGGGCGCTTTGTTGATAACGTGTAAAGCTGAGAACTTGTCGTCGTCCGGGTTTTCGCAGTAGCCCAGCACGAAGATGACGGACGCGCTTTCGCCGGATTTGAGCGTGAGGGCGAAGCGGTGGGAGCCGATAGGCGCCCAGCCGGAGGCGACGGAGTTGCGGGATTTGTCCTCCAAAACGGCGTCCGGCTCGTGGAAACCGTTGTACAGCCCCATAAAGCTCTCGCGGTCGGTGTCAAACCCGTCGGGTTGGCGGTTGGCGGCAAAGACGGCGTAATGGTTGCGGCGCTCGCGGTATTCGGTTTTGTGGTAGATGGCGCCGCCTTCAATTTCAACCTCGCCGATGGAGAAATTGCGCTGGAAGTTGGTCATGTCGTCGTTGGCGTTCCACAGGCAGAACTCCACGAAGGAGAAGAGGGAGAAGCGCTTTTCCGCGCCGGAGGTGTTGGTGAGGGTTACGCGGTGGACTTCACAGGTTTCGCCCATCGGAACGAAAGCCGTGTGTTCGGCTTTCAGCCCGTTGCGGGAGGATGAGATTTTGGAATAGCCGAGGCCGTGGCGGCATTCGTAGCTGTCCAGCTTTGCCTTGCAGGGCTTCCACGACGGGTTCCACACGTCGCCGCCGTCGTTGATGTAAAAGTATCTGCCTCCTGAATCGGCGGGGACGTTGTTGTAGCGGTAGCGGGTCAGACGGAGCAGACGGGCGTCCTTATAAAAGCAGTAGCCGCCCGCCGTGTTGGAGAAAAGCCCGAAGAATTCCTCGCTGCCAAGATAGTTAATCCAAGGGTAGGGGGTGTCGGGGCGGGAGACGACGTATTCCCGCGCGGCGTCGTCAAAGTAGCCGTATTTCATGTGCAGTCCTCCAAAATAAATTTGACATTTGGTTTCGTTTCGCTGATAATAATTGTATCTGTTTTAGGAGGGTATGTCAATGAAAAAACTCGTACCGTTTCTTTTATCCGTATGTCTGCTGATAGGGTGTACGCCGACGGAAGACGCGTCAGTACCTCCGTCAGCGCAGCCGACGGAGAACCTTTTTACGACGCCCGAAGCGCCGGAAGGAGAGGATGACATTTTTATGACAGGTCTTGAAATCATGGATACCATCCATGTAGACCAGTTGGGCTACCGGCCCGGAGACATCAAAAGGGCCTTACTTACAGAAAGCGCGAGTGAATTTTTTGTCTGCCGCGTCTCCGACGGGGGTGTGGTCTTTACCGGGGAGGCATCGGGGCCGACCTACAGCCCCGGGGCTGAGGAGATGGTGCGCGTCGCCGATTTCACCGCGTTTACGCAAACGGGAGAGTTTTTCCTCACCGACGGCACCGGGCGCTCGTTTCCGTTTTTGATTGACGAAAACCCGTACGGCGGGCTGCGGAAATCGGTGCTGGACTTCTTTCATCAGCAGAAGTGCGGCGTGGAAGTGGATAAAGGCGTTTGGTCGCACCCCGCCTGCCATACCTCGCTTGGGTTTGT
>Ga0099364_10008866_pt1 | contig 14065 bp, 12 predicted proteins | sample TergutTh196P3_FD_73070 | JGI IMG/M metagenome (GOLD analysis project Ga0099364, IMG submission 73070) | Microcerotermes parvus P3 segment gut microbial communities from Pointe-Noire, Republic of the Congo - Th196 P3 | ecosystem: Host-associated > Arthropoda: Insects > Digestive system > Gut ...
GCTTCCAACTTGCAAAGCTGAGTTCCTTCGTTCATTCAATACAGATAAACAAACCTTGCGTCTTATTTAGTGAATAAAATGCTATCTAACAAATAAAGAAAATCTCCTACATTTCACACGATTAATGCCCAGACGAATCTCGCCAATAATTATTGGTTGTTATGTACTCAGATTGGTACTGTTGGCAACCCTACTAATTGCGTGGGCATGATACCCGCGGCAATCGAATGTTATGACGTAAGACACCCCCGTTGACCCTGTCCGTACGTCAACACGACGGATCGTAAGGCTATCAGAGATAATACAAGAGCAATAAAAAGGCCGTCTTTCTAACATAGGTTATGTTGCCGAACAATAACCTCCGTGTCTGATACGTTAAGCATAAGTCCAAAATTTTGTCACTCCTGGGAATTTTTCACACGTCCCCATTCCTTTTCAATGTTTGCAAGGTTACGTTCCCCATACGAAGTACACTCTTTTCCCACGGCGTATCACCACAGTTCGATTTCACATAATGCGACCACGAAGAGACAAATAGAGAACGCGAAGGATTTAGGTAAGGAAACCTGAAAAGAGACAGATTTGAAGACCAAAAGGGAGAAAGGAGAGAAAAAAAAAAAAAGGCCCGCCGAGCCCCCCCGCCCCCCCCGCCCCCCGGGGGGGCCCGCCTCGCTGCAATCATATTATTCTAAATCAATCTTGCCGAATGAAATCCCCGTTGTCGCTTCGGCTTCGGGGGTCTGCTTGGGCGGGCCTGCGGGGGCAGGGGCCGCCTGCTGCCGCCCGCCGCGTCCGCGGTCACGGTCGCCGCGGTCACGCCTTTCGGGCCGGTCACCGTCATGCCGTCTCGGGCCGCGCTCCGGTCTGCCGCGCCCGGGGCCTTGCGGGCGTCCGCCGCCGCCTTGGCGGTAGCCGCCGCCCCTGCTCTGTTTTGCCGTCGGGGAGGTGATGACAACGCGGCGGTTCGGCTCTTCGCCCACAGACAAGGAGCTTACGCCTTCAATCTCATAAACCGTCGAATGGATAATCCTTCTTTCAAAGGGGTTCATCGGCTCAAGCGTCTTGCTGACGTTTGTTTTAATGACTTGGTTCGCAAGCTTTCTGGCAAGCGCCTCCAGCGTATCCTTGCGCTTCATGCGGTACTCACCGCAATCTATCGTAAACCTGACGTAATCCCCGCCACGGTTTGCGACAAGGCTTGTCAGGTATTGCAGCGCGTCAAGGGTTTCGCCGCGCCGCCCGATAATCATACCCAAGCCGTCGCCCGTGATGTTGATGCTGCTTCCGCTGTGCTCACGCGTGATTTTAAAATCAGCGGTTAAGCCCGCCGCCTGTAAAATACCCTGTAAGTATTCCTTCGCGATTTTTTCCTTTTCAGAAATATCGGCTTCATCTACGACAACCGCCGGCTTCTGCTCCCTTGGTTCTTTTGGTTTCCAGGGCTGCTCGCTCTTTTCGCGTTTTTCACGGGCCGCGGGTGGCTGCGGCTTTGGCTTCGCTTGTCTCTGCGGTTTTTCCTGCTCCGTTGCCGGGGGCTTTTTCTCCACGGGTTTTTCGTCCGGCACCTCTATCGACACACGCACCTTTGCGGGGTTGTTTTTAAGCCCCAAAAAGCTTTTTCTCGGCAAATCAATGATTTCCCACTCGCAATCCTCGCGTTTGCATCCGAGCTTCTCACACGCCGAATCAATCGCTGCGTCAACGGTTTTTCCGGTTTCAAACAATTCTTTCAGCAAACCTTTATCCTCCACTCATTTCAGGTCTTCGTCCGTGACTTCCACATACGTTTCGCCGTATTTCTCGGCATCGCGTTTCCTTGCCTCCGCAAGCTTCCTCCTGTTGATTTCCTTTTGGCCCATCGCCTTTTCTTCCGTTTCCCCGCCCGTCTCTTTCGCGCGTTTTTTCGCTTCTATGCGTTCCTGGCGCTCGCGCTCCTGACGCTCGGCCTGCTCCGCCTTTGCCTTTTCAGCCATTTCCTTCGGGTTGTAATATTTATTCAGCACAAGCGACTGCGCTATCGCAAAAAGATTCGAATAGCACCAGTAAAGGCCGACGCCCGCCGGAACCTGAAACGCGATAAACAATGAAAATATCGGCATGGTGTACATCATGCCCTTCATGCTCGCGTTTGCGCCGGCACTGTCCGTCTGGGGCGCGATTTTCATGGAAATGACGGAGACAAGCAGCGCCGACACGCCCGACAAAATCGGGATGATGATAACCGGGTCCCAGCCGCCTCTGAAAATATTCGTAAGCATACTGAGCTGGGGTATCTCGCCTAGGTTCATGCCGAAAAAATTAAGCTGGAACGCGTCTATTCTCTGGATAATATCCGCGCCCACCGTATTGTACGCCGTGTTGCCGGCATGTACGTCCTGTATGACAAAAATCTGCGCGGAATTGAGCCCGCCAAGGTTTGGAATCCTGCCCGGATGCAGGCTTTGGGCAATGGATTCAAGGGCCGAGATAATCTCCGCGGGTAAGTGCAGGATATGCTTTAACGGGCGGTAGATAACCTCGATGAGCCCGAACAGGATCGGCATCTGTATCAAAAGGGGCAGGCAGCCGGATGCCGGGTTGTAGCCCTCCTTCTGATAGAGCTTCATCATCTCTTCGTTTAATTTTTCTTTATTGTTTTTATATTTTGCCTGGATTTCTTCCATCTGCGGCTTTAAAAGCTGCATTTTTATCGTTGACCTTTGCTGCTTTAAAGACAGCGGGAACAAAACCACCCTGATAAGCAGCGTAAAAATGAAAAGCGCTACGCCGTAGTTGTTGACAATCTGGTAACAGGCCCACATGATATATCCCAACGGCAAGCCGAGAATCCGATAAATTGCGTCCAAAATTTTTCCCTCACAAATCTATACTATACTTAACCTTGAGCTTTCCGCGGTACGGGGTCGTATCCGCCGGGATGAAACGGATGGCATTTCAAAATGCGTTTGAAAACAAGAAAACCGCCCCGCAGCGCTCCATGCTCTGAAACCGCCGTCATAGCATAGTGCGAACAGGTTGGATAAAATCTGCAGCTTGGCGGTTTTAACGGGGAGATGAACCTCCTGTAAAACCGGATGGCCAAAAGCATGATTGTTCTCATTTTAAAATTTCACGTCTCTCAGCGCCGACATGACGTCCTGCGTTTTTGAAAGCCCCGCTTTTTTTCTGGCTACGATTACAATGTCAAAACCCACCGGCAATTCAGACTCAAGCAGCCTGTAAGCTTCCCTTATGACTCTTCTGGAGCGGTTTCTTTCCGGAGCGTTGCCGATTTTTTTTGTAGCTGTAAGTCCCAGCCTGTTGAGCTTTAAACGGTTCTTTTTATAATATATCACAAAATACTGCGTTACGACGCTTTTTCCCTGCCTGTACAGGCCCCGGAAAATCCTGTTTTCGTTCATAGAAACCGTGTTTCTCATAAAAGACGGCCTTTCCTTACATAATGAAAAAAAAGCCACAACATTAAATTGCGGCTGCATTTTTCACTTAGTGAGTAAGCCTTGCCCTGCCCTTTGCTCTTCTTGAAGCAAGTATTTTTCTTCCGTTTTTCGTCCTCATTCTTTTGCGGAAGCCATGCTCGCGTTTACGCTGCAGCTTCTTGGGCTGGTATGTCCTTTTCAATTCTAAAACCTCCTTCGCCTTTACCTAAAAAATTATATCAATTATACATTTTTTTGCTTTTGTATTATATAGCAAAATATACGTGCGTGTCAAGCCTTCCAATAAGATGAATTTTACCCCGTACACATCATATTGTGGTTTTCATTTTTATAAACACAAACGAACAGAAATAATAGCAATATTACCGCTTGAATAACTTGAAAAACCATATCTTTTATGCTAAAATTATGGAGTGTAAAAAACCGAGTTTTACCGGTTTTTTTATTATCTTGAATTAGGGGAAATAGAGCTATGGGGCAAGTCGAATCCTTCGACCAGGTTTTTGAAACGGTTCGGGAATACTGTAAATCCCAGCTTTCCGATGTAAACTACACGCTTTGGATAGAGGATTTGCTTCCTTTGCAGTTTGTCGGCCTTACCGCCTACTTAAAAGCGAAATCCAAGTTCAAGAGGAATATCATCGTCGAGAAATACGAGGATATCCTGTTGAAAGGCTTTTCGCAAGCCCTGGGGTTTGACGTTGACCTTGTGGTCGAATACGACGAGGACGACAAACCGCAAAGCGCCGCTGAAAACGAAGCCTATAAAAACCCGTCGAACGGCAATTACGAATATACCTTTGACACGTTTATCGTCGGCCCGTCTAATAAATTCGCGCACGCCGCATCGCTTGCAGTCGCAACAAATCCGGGCAACGCGTACAACCCGCTTTTTATCTACGGGGATTCCGGGCTTGGCAAAACGCATCTGCTTTACGCCATCTCGCATGAAATCTCAAATAATATGAAGGAAAAAAATATTGTTTTCGTAAAAGGCGACCAGTTTTCAAACGAGCTGATTGACGCGATTAAAAGCGGCGTGACAAAGCATTTCCATGAGAAATACCGTTCAGCCGACGTGCTTCTCGTCGATGACATCCAGTTTATTGCCGGTAAGGAATCTACGCAGGAGGAATTTTTCCACACCTTTAATACATTGTTCCAAGATCAAAAGCAGATTATCCTCACGTCGGACAGGCCGCCGAAGGAAATCAAGACGCTGGAGGAGAGGCTTCGTACAAGGTTTGAGTGGGGGCTTTTAGCCGACATACAGGTGCCGGATTTTGAAACGCGCTGCGCCATCATAAGGCGCAAGGCCGAGCTTATAAACCTGAAGCTGCCTACGGAAGTCGTAGAGTATATCGCAAACCGCCTGAAAACAAACATACGCCAGCTTGAGGGCACGGTTAAAAAGATAAAAGCGATGTCCGATTTAAATAAAACGCCGCCGTCTATCATGACGGCGCAAAACGCCATACGCGATATCTTAAACGACAACCAGCCTGTTCCGGTGACCGTGGAGCGGATTATAAACGAGGTTGCGAGGACATACGGCGTTTTGCCGGCGGACATACGCTCGTCAAAAAGAAGCTCGAACATTTCGGTCGCAAGACAGGTTTCCGCCCACGCGATACGGGAAATCACACAAATATCCTATCAGGATATCGGTCTTGAGCTTGGCGGCCGCGACCACTCGACAATCGTCTACCAATTAAAGCAGGCCGCCAAAAACATCAAAAAAGACCCGCGGTACAAAGAAACCGTTGAGGATATTATCAGAAATATCAGGGGCAGCTAGCTTTCAACATTCTTTAAACTTTCAACAGCCTACTTTAAACAATATTGAACATCCTGACAATATATTAAACAAAACCGAATTTGATTCAACAGTCCCATCAAAGAAAAGAACCTTCAAAATTTCCTTTTATTAAAACATTTTTAAGATGTTCCAACAGTTTAAACCGCCCCTACTGCTACTACTAATAAATAAATCATATGATAAGTATTCACGCCAAACCGGCTTTATTAACCGCGAGAAAGAAACAAGCAAAATTGTTAACGCCGTTTTCTTTTGCTTATGTCACACGCGTGTGTTTCTTTTTGTGGAAAAGAAAAGTAAGTAAGGGAGAGTAATTATGAAATTTATATGCAAAAAGACATTGCTGACGGAGGCCGTGACGAATGTTTCGCGCGTGATACCGTCTAAGAGCAGTATTCCGGCGCTGGAGGGCGTTCAAATAAAAGCAGGCGGCGGCAAGCTGGATTTGACCGGCTACGATATGGAATCGGGAATCAAAACCACGATTGAAGCAAACGTGGAAGCGGACGGCGAAATTGTGCTTTCCGCGCGCCTTTTCGCGGATATGCTCAGAAAGATGCCGGACGACGAGGTTTCGATTGAAGTCGATGAAAAAAAGCTGACGGTGATAAAATCCGGTCTTTCGGAGTTTACGATACTTGGTATCCCGTCCGACGAGTACCCGGAGCTTCCGGAAATCGAGAAAGCAAAAAGCGTGAATTTGAAACAGGGCGTTTTAAAATCTATGATAGACCATACGCTGTTCGCGGTGGCGACGACGGATAATACAAAGCCCGTACATACCGGCTCGCTGTTTGAGCTTAAAAACAATATCTTAAACGTGGTTTCGGTCGACGGCTTCCGGCTTGCGCTTCGAAGCGAAAAAATGGATTTTGACGAATCGCTTCGTTTTATTGTCCCGGGTAAAATATTATCCGAGATATCAAAGCTTCTAAATGAAGAAGGCGACGACGATGCGTACCTTATGGTGAGCAAACGCCACATCGTGTTTGAAATCGGGAGCTACTCCATCGTTTCAAGGCTTCTGGAAGGCGAGTTTTTAGATTACGCGAACTCCATCCCGTCCGGGAGCATGGCGACCGTAAGGATATCGACAAGGGCGTTTATCGAAAGCGTAGACCGCGTATCGCTGTTAATTTCGGACAGGCTGCGAAGCCCGCTCCGCGTTATGTTCGACAAGGATAAAATTACCATCAGCTGTTCAACCTCAATCGGGAAGAGCTACGATGAATTTGCCTGCGAATTTACAGGCGAAAAGGTTGAAATGGGATTTAACAATAAATACCTGCTCGACGCCTTAAAGGCCGCCGGGACGGATGAGGTGCGCATTGAAATCAGCGGCCCGCTTTCGCCGATTAAAATCCTGCCGCCTGAGGGCGAGGAATTTTTGTTCCTCGTGCTGCCTGTGAGGCTTAAAAATGAGCCGTGAAAAAGTTGAAGTAACAACCCCGTTTATCAAGCTGGATTCCTTCTTAAAATTTTGCGGGGCCTGCGATACGGGCGGCGAGGCAAAAGGGCTGGTACAGGGAGGCTATGTCTTTGTAAACAGCGAAAGATGCGAAGCCCGCGGTAAAAAACTGGTACATGGCGACATTGTAAGAATAGATGATTATGAGTTTGAGGTTGTGAAGGTTGAGGGTTGAGTCTCTTACAATCAGTTATTTCCGTAACATGGAAGGTATACGGCTTTTCCCGTGCGGCGGCGCCAATATTATTTTTGGCGGCAACGCGCAGGGTAAGACGAACCTGATTGAAGCCATCTGGCTTTTTTCGGGCGCAAAAAGCTTCCGCGGCTCTAAAGACGGCGATTTCACCATGTTTGGAAACGACATATCAAAGCTTGAGCTTACATTTTTTACGAAGGGACGCGAACAATCCTCCGCCATTATTTTATCCGGGGATAAAAAAAACGTGTTCCTAAACGAGATAAAGCAGGAAAGCATCACAAAGCTTGCCGGCGAGTTCTGCGCGGTCGTCTTTTCGCCCGACCATCTCTCGCTTGTAAAACAGGGGCCCGATAAACGGCGCAGGCTCATCGACGTATCGCTCAGCCAGGCGTACCCGAAATATATGAAAATTTTAGACGGGTACAACCGCGCGCTGAGACAGCGCAACACTCTTTTAAAGGACATCGCCGGACATCCGGCTCTGGAGGACACGCTTGATACATGGGATAAATCTCTGGCCGGTTACGGCGCTTACATCATCCATATGCGGCAAAGGTACGTGAAAAAGCTGGCGCTGCTTGCGTCGGATTTTTACAGCGGCATATCGTCGGGGAAGGAAGCCTTTTCCGCAACTTACGCGCCGGGATTTGATATCGGCATAGACGGGAAAAGCCGTGAGGAAATTCATAATGCGCTTGAAACCGCGCTTTTCAAAAACCGCGGCGCCGATATCCACCACGGCGTTACGTCCCTGGGGCCGCACCGCGACGACATGGAAATCATGGTCAACGGCGTCTCCGCGCGGGCATTCGGCTCGCAGGGGCAGCAAAGAAGCTGTATTTTAGCGTTAAAGCTCGCCGAATGTGCCATACTTGAAGAGAGGAACAACGAGCCGCCCGTTATTTTGCTTGACGATGTGATGAGCGAGCTTGACGAGAGCCGCCGCGATTTTTTGTTAAACCAGCTTCATGACAGGCAGGTATTTATTACATGCTGTGACGCGGAGGCGTTTTCCGGTTTAAAGCACGGCAAGGTTTTTGAAATCAGCAAGGGCAGTATTGTGAATCAACAATAAAGCTTACAGGTGTTGAAATGTATTTGTATTTAGGGCAGGAGACCGTGATTCGTTCAAAGGACGTGATTGGCATTTTTGACCTTGACAACACGTCCGTTTCAAAAAGAACACGGGATTACTTGAAGCACGCGCAGCAATCGGGCAGGATTGTAGCGGTTTCCCCGGAAATACCCAAGAGTTTCGTCGTATGCGATAACCATGTATATTTGTCGCAGCTCTCACCGGCAACATTGAAAAAAAGAAGTAAGGCACAAGACTTATTTTAACATATATTTTTAGTTATTTGTAAAAAAGAAAAAAGCGAAACGGCTAACGGCGTTTTCTTTTGTTTACGTCATGCGCGTATGTTTCTTTTTTACAAAGGAAAAGTAAGAGGTTCTATATATGGAAAACATTGATAACACGGAGCAGTTTGAACACGATTACGGCGGCGAACAGATTCAGGTTCTTGAAGGGCTTGAAGCCGTCAGAAAACGCCCGGGCATGTACATCGGCTCAACCGGGCCCAGAGGGCTTCATCATCTTGTTTATGAGATTGTCGACAATTCAATAGACGAGGCTTTGGCCGGGTTTTGCGATAAGATACAGGTCAGGATTTTACCCGGCGATATCGTGGCGGTAGAAGATAACGGCCGCGGCATTCCTGTCGATATCCAGCCGAAGCTCGGCATCCCGGCGGTGACGGTCGTGTTTACGGTATTGCATGCGGGCGGCAAGTTCGGCGGCGGCGGGTACGAGGTTTCCGGCGGGCTGCACGGCGTCGGCGCGTCTGTCGTAAACGCGCTTTCCGAATGGCTTGAGGTCGAGGTCTGCAAGGACGGAAGCCGGTACTACCAGCGCTTTGAGCGCGGCGAACAGATAGAAGAGTTGAAAATCGTAGAGAATACGGATGAAATCGGCACAAAAATCGCGTTTAAGCCTGACCCGGAAATTTTTGAGGAAACGCGGTTTGATTACAACACCTTGCTTGACCGTTTGCGGGAACAGGCTTTTTTAAACGCGGGCATCAATATTGTGATAACCGATATGCGCGAGCCCGAGCCGGTGGAGACGAACCTGCACTACGAGGGCGGCATCGTGAGCTTCGTCGATTATATCCACAAGAAAAAGCAAATGCAGGTCGTAAACGAGGAAATTATATACCTGACGGCGCAAAACGGCGGCAGCAGCGCCGAAATCGCAATGCAGTACAACGACAGCTACAACGCGCTGATTTTGAGCTTTGCGAATAATATCCACACGATAGAGGGCGGCACGCACGAGCTTGGCTTTAAAAACGCGTTGACGCGCGTGTTTAACGATTATGCCCGCAAAAATAATATCCTAAAGGAAAAAGACGCGAACCTCTCGGGAGACGACGTGCGCGAGGGCATCACCGCAATCATCTCGGTGAAACTTCAGGACGCCCAGTTTGAGGGGCAGACCAAGGCGAAGCTCGGAAACACGGAAATACGGGGGCTTGTCGAAACCCTTGTAACGGACAAGCTGACGACGTATTTTGAGGAAAACCCGAGCGTCGCCCGGGCGATTCTTGAAAAATCGCTCAACGCGGCGCGCGCGCGCGAAGCCGCCAGAAAAGCAAGGGAAATGACGCGGCGGAAATCGGCGCTTGATTCGGCGGCGCTGCCGGGCAAGCTTGCCGACTGCATATCAAAAGATAACACACAGACCGAGATTTATATCGTCGAGGGCGACTCGGCGGGCGGCTCGGCGAAGGAAGGGCGCGACCGGCAGTTTCAGGCTATCCTGCCGCTTTGGGGAAAAATGCTCAACGTCGAAAAGTCGCGGCTTGATAAGGTTTACGGCAACGACAAGCTCATGCCCGTCATCACGGCGCTCGGTACCGGAATGGGCGAGGAATTCGACATCACAAGGCTGCGGTACGGCAAAATCATCATCATGGCGGATGCCGACGTCGACGGCTCGCACATCCGTACGCTGCTGCTTACTTTTTTCTTCCGGTTCATGAAGCCGCTTGTCGAAGCGGGCCATATTTATATCGCGCAGCCGCCGCTTTACAAGCTTTCAAAAGGTAAAGATGTCCGCTACGCGTATTCCGACCGGGAACGCGACCGTTATCTGAAAGAAATGAACCCCGAGGGTACCGGCCGCGCGCCGGATATCCAGCGGTACAAGGGCCTCGGCGAGATGGACCCGCAGCAGCTTTGGGAAACCACGATGGACCCCGGAGGCCGTATCATCTTAAACGTCGGTATGAGCGATGCCGCCGCCGCGGACGCGATTTTTACAATCCTGATGGGCGACAAGGTTCAGCCGCGCCGTGAGTTTATCGAGCAAAACGCGCGGTATGTGCGGAATTTGGACGTGTGACGGCGGGCGGCCGCAGAATTTGGGCGATATGGCGAATGCAGATAATTTATATTTTGTGAGGGTACGAAAGTTTGAAATATACACATATAGTTTTCGATATAGACGGAACATTAATTGACACAGAGAGTGCGGTTCTATGCTCCCTAAAAGATGTTGTATCTGAAATTCTGAAAATTGACATTGCTACAGATGAGTTGCGCTTTGCACTTGGAATACCAAGCGATGATGCATTACGAAAGCTAGGCATCGATGATCTCGCTTACGGGAATTTACTGTGGCAAAAATTCTTTTTTCAATATTCAGACAATGTAAAAGTATTTAATGACATACATGAGGTTTTGGATAAATTAACGCGTCAATCTTGTGTTTTAGGTATACTGACGTCGAGAACTAAAGCTGAGTATCGGAATGATTTTGTCCCTTTTGGATTGGCAGACTATTTCAATTTTATTGTTTGCGCTGATGATACCGTGCATCATAAACCTCATTCCGAACCTATGGCTAAGTTTTTAGAGCTTTCAAATGCTGATGCCAGAAAGGTCTTGTATATCGGAGATACTGTGTACGATCTTGAATGTGCGCAAGGTGTAAATGTGGATTTTGCACTTGCCTTATGGGGATGCAAAAATCCAGAAGGCATTAATGCAAATTACTTACTCTCGAACCCATGTGATATTGAGAGCTTCGTATAGTATAAGCCATTATCTGCGATTTCCCGAAAGCAAAGGTAAAAGAAAACGAGGTAACTGAATGTACAACGAACACGACGAAAGAATCATATTGGTGGATATCGAGGACGAGATGAAAAAATCGTTCCTCGACTATTCGATGAGCGTAATCGTATCGCGCGCGCTGCCGGATGTGCGCGACGGGTTAAAGCCCGTTCACCGCAGAATCCTGTACTCCATGTTTGAGGAGGGCCTGACGCCGGATAAAGCATACCGCAAATGTGCGTCGACAGTCGGCTCCGTTTTGGGTGATTACCACCCCCACGGCGACCAGAGCGTATACGATGCATTAGTGCGCATGGCGCAAAGCTTTTCGCTCCGTTACCCGCTTGTCGACGGGCATGGGAACTTCGGCTCGGTTGACGGCGACCCGCCTGCCGCGTACCGCTACACCGAAGCCAAAATGAGCAAGATTTCCACGAATATCCTAACGGATATCGACAAGGAAACCGTTGACTTCGTACCAAACTACGACGACCGCAAAAGGGAGCCGTCCGTTTTACCGTCGCGCTTCCCGAACCTTTTGTGCAACGGCTCGATGGGTATCGCCGTCGGCATGGCGACAAATATCCCGCCGCATAACTTAAACGAAGTCATAGACGGCGTTTCGATGCTGATTGACAACCCGGACGCCACGCTCGACGAATTGATGGAGCATATCAAGGGGCCGGATTTCCCGACGGCGGGCATCATCATGGGGTACGCGGGGATACGCTCGGCCTACGCCACGGGGCGCGGCAAGGTTGTCTTACGCGGGCGCGCCGAGATTGTTGAAAACGAAAAGACAAACAAGACGCAGATTGTCATCACCGAACTGCCTTACACGGTGAACAAGGCGCGGCTGATTGAGCATATCGCGGAGCTTGTCAAGGATAAGCGGATTGAAACCATCTCCCACATCGCCGACCACTCCGACCGCGACGGCATGAACATCGTGATAGACCTAAAGCGCGACGCGAACGCGCAGGTGACGCTGAACCAGCTTTACAGCTTCAGCCAGCTCCAGTCGACGGAGGGCGTGATTCTTCTCGCGCTCGACAGGGGCGAGCCGAAAATCATGACGCTGAAGCAAATGCTGCAAAGCTACATCGATTTTCAGGGGCAGGTCATTACCCGGCGCGCGCAGTATGAGCTTAGAAAAGCGAAGGAGCGCGCGCATATCCTCGAGGGGCTGCTGATAGCGCAGGACAACATCGATGAGGTCGTAAATATATTCCGGACAAGCAAATCGACGGCGGAGGCAAAGGAACGCCTGATGGACCGCTTCGGGCTTTCGCCGGAGCAGGCGCAGGCCATCGCCGAGATGACCCTTTCGCGTTTGACGGGGCTTGAGCGCGAAAAGCTTGAGGACGAGCTGAACAGGCTGCTCGAAAAAATCACGGAGCTTGAAGCAATCCTTGCCGATTACGGAAAGGTGCTTGACATTATCAAGGAGGAGCTTTTTGAAATTCGCAGGAAGTTCGGCGATAAGCGCCGCACTGAAATACAGGCCGTCAGCGGCGAAGTGGACATCGAAGACCTTATCCCCGTTGAGGACAGGGTCATCACACTGACGCATTACGGCTACTTAAAATCGCAGGATATGGATACGTACAAGACGCAGCGGCGCGGAGGCCGCGGAATCTCCGGCATGAGCCAGCGCGAGGAGGATTTTGTCGAGGAGCTGTTCATCGCCTCCACCCACGATTACATCATGTTTTTTACAAGCAAGGGCCGCTGTTACAGGCTGAAGGCTTATGAGATCGGGCAGATGAGCCGCACAAGCAAGGGTACGAACGTTGTAAACCTTTTGCAAATTGACTCCGGCGAGAAGATTACCTCCATGATACGCATAGACAATTACGACGACGACAAGTACCTTGTCATGATGACAAGACAGGGCGTGATCAAACGCACGCACCTCTCGCAATACCGCAACGTGCGCCGGGGCGGGCTTATCGCCATCAATCTTGACGACGGCGACGAGCTTTGCGGCGTAAGGCTGACAAACGGCGATAACGAGCTGATTGTCGCAACGAAAAAGGGTATGGCGATCCGCTTTAACGAGAATCAGGCGCGGGCGTTAAGCCGCGGCGCAAGGGGCGTAAAAGCCGTCACCCTCGCTAAAAAGGACGACTATGTCGTGGGTATTGCAAGGGTACGCGAGGACGCGACGCTGCTCACCATATCCGAGGACGGCAAGGGCAGGCGCACGGAGCTTAACCAGTACCGCCTGCAAAAACGCGGCGGCAAGGGAATCCTGAACTATAAAACGCTCAAGAACGCGCCTGTCGCGGGGATTAAAGTCGTTGACGACGACGATGATGTCATGCTGATTTCCGATGACGGAATCATTATCCGTGTGCCGGTGTCGCAGATTACGGTGCAGTCGCGTTACGGCGGCGGCGTCAGGGTGATGCGTTTGAGCGGCGAAAACCGCGTGGTTACGCTGGCCCGTTCCCCGCGCGAGGAAAGTCCCGATGACGGCGAGGATATAGAAGACGGCGTCACCACAGAGGACAACACGGAAGAGACAAGCGAGGAATAAAGAAAAAGGGTACGCGCCGGCCTGATGACCGGCGCGCCCTCCGTTTACGCCCCGCACAAATAACCCTCCGGCGGTTTTTATGGCGGCATATCACAAGGATGAATTCATGCGTTTATGACGCCTGTTTCAGGCAGGTACGCTTTTTCAAGATACTTATAATATTCTGAAAGTATCCTCGCATCGAAAGCCTGCTGCGTCTTGGAATTTGTGGGGTGCGCGACATCGCGGCGCCTGCCGGTTTCAAGCCTCCGGCTTGGCATGGCTACAAGTAACCGGCCCTTTTTGCCTTTTATAATCCTGATGTTGTGTACCGCAAAGTCGTCGTCAAGTTCGATGGATACAATCGCTTTCACCGTTTCCCCGGGGAAAATGTTCCTGATTCTTACTGCTGTGATGTTCATACTGAGACCTCCTATTTCATTATGAACAAACAAAAAGGTGCAGGTATGGAAATCCATACCTGCACCCATAAGCAAAC
>Ga0099364_10008867_pt1 | contig 14064 bp, 14 predicted proteins | sample TergutTh196P3_FD_73070 | JGI IMG/M metagenome (GOLD analysis project Ga0099364, IMG submission 73070) | Microcerotermes parvus P3 segment gut microbial communities from Pointe-Noire, Republic of the Congo - Th196 P3 | ecosystem: Host-associated > Arthropoda: Insects > Digestive system > Gut ...
TCTTTTCTTCAAAATCGGCTAAAATACCCCCCTCAAAAATTTTTTTTTCCAACAAAACCCAAAAAAAAAAAAAAATTTTTTTTTTTTTTTTTTTTTTTTTTTATAATGATTAGCTATTTATTTCTTAATCTTTTTATCAAAAGACTAAATAAAAATTTCGATGAAAAGATTATTATTTAATAAGGAATTATTTTAAAATTCATGATTTGAAAGAGATTAAGTTGTTTAAAAATTATTATTATAATTTTTTTTTAAAAAAAAGTTGTAGAAACTGTTAAATATTGTTTTTAATTAAAGATAATTTTTTTTAAAAAAAAATTGTAAAAATTGTTAAATAATGTTTTTAATTAAAGATAATTTATTTCCAAAAAGATACATGTTTTTGATTCAAAAAAGGTAAAAAAAATAAGAAATTTAAAGAAAAGTTTCATAATATTTAGAAATATAAAAACCTTCTCTTTTAAATTCAAATCACTTATTTAATGATTTTAGTGACATATTCCTCGAAATTAAGATTTTCACTCAATTCTATAGCGAATGTTTCTCCACCTTTTTCAAATACAAATATTTTTGTTACAGGTCCTTCAGCAGTATGACCAGAAATTCCTCCTATGGTAACATCTTCCTGAATATTACTGAAAGTTGCAAGGGATTTCATCTGAGATAAAAGTGATTCTTTTGAAGCATTAGGGTAAAAGAATATTGTTATAGAATTAATACCGTCGGAATAAGTGGTTTCTTTATTTATACCATTATCTTGGGTGTTTTCTAGATTAAAATCATTTGGAACGAAGAAAGTAACACCTTCAACAGTTATCGCCTTAGTAAATTCTTTATTATTATTTTCATCATCTATGCATCCACTAATTAGTACTGTGGCTAAAATAACCACCAATACCAAACCGAATATACCATATTTTTTATTCATATTCATTTCACTTCCAATTTTTTATTATAAATAATTATATTTGTCATAATATATAAATTGCAATAATTGTCTACATGATGGACTGTCAATTTTTTTAGTTGTTGTGATTTTTTATATTTTTTTTTTATCTTAAATTTGGAAACACTCCATTTTTAAAGAGAAGTTTTTCTTACCACAAATATTTTGACGGTAACTACATGATTGAAATGAAATTATATTCACGAAGGTGGGTTAAATAAATTAATAGCTTCAACCATGTTTTTAAGCTTACAAAAAGCAGTTTCATCTGAAAATAATCTCATTCCACAATCTGGATCAATGAAAAGATTGTTATCACCAACAATATCCAATCCCTTTTCAATAAGTTTAGCTATTTCTTCAACAGATTCAACAGATGATTTTTTTGTATCAATCACTCCTAAACCTATTTTTTTACCTTTGAGATTAGTAGAATAGCTATCTAAAGTAGCTAAATTAGTAATTTGCCCTGCAAATTCACAATCAATTATATCAACATTAAAATCAATCAAGTCACCAAATATATTTTTAATATCACCACAACAATGAATAGCTACTGGAACAGTTAGTTCTTTTGAAATAATACCAATAGCTTCTTTAGCTATGTCCATATTAATTAGTCCTGTGGATAAAAATGGTTCATCAATTTGAATTAATTTTGCCCCTGCTTTTTCAAGAGCAATAGCTTCATTTTTTAAAGCATTTGCCATGTCAATAATAGCTATTTCTTTGTTTTTATAAATTGGTCCAAGTTTAGAAGATTGAATAATTGTAGAAGGTCCAGTTATTATCCCTTTCACACCTTTCTTTTTTTTCTCCTTAAAGGATATATTTAATTCATCCAATTCCTGCCTCATGTATTTAATAGCTAATTTTAAATCTCCAACTCCAATATTTTGACATGGAATATTTATTTTAGAATTTATTACACATAGGTTGTTTTCAATTTTGCATCCTGGAATGGATTTAGCAAATATTTCTACCATTTCTCCTCTAACTTGACCATCAGATATTATATCAATTCCAGCTTTGACTTGTGATTTTACTGAATGGTGAATAGCTATTTTACATTTATCATATAAACCTATAGTATTTAATAGCTTATTTTTCATTGTAGGTGGTTTAATAATTACAGGGTAACTTCCAACAACAGTACTTATCATCTAATTCCTCAAATCCATATAATTAAGTAAATTTAGATATTATTAAAATTTTTCAAAAATTATTAAAATTAGCTAATTATTATAAAATTTAATTGTAGCTATTTTATTAAATATATTTTTAAAAATTTTTTATCCAGTTAAAATTTTGCTTCTTATCAAGTATTTTCATTGACCCAACATATTCAAACTAGAAATATATATTATATTTGAGAAGAATATTTCTTAATTAAGAAATATATATTATAATAATATTTTTTTTTGAGAGGTGAAATTTTAGTTCAATCTAATTTTTATAAAATAATTTTTTAGATTAGCCATTAGAATGATTCACACTTCTTAATTTTTTTTTTAAATAAAATTATTTTTATTTTGAAAATCTTCTTTTATTTTTTTTAATTAAATTATTTTTATTTTTGAATTTGTTTTGAAAATCTTCTTTATTTTTTTTAAAATAAAAATAATTTTAATTATTCTGTAAAAAAAAAAAATATGTTTTAAATTTAAATCATTTAAAATCATTATTTGGTAAAAACACATGGTAATAATGATTTTTAATAAAATTCAACAAAAAATCAATTTTTAATAGCTACTTTCCTAATTTCTTCGATATCAGCTTTTTCAACAGGAAGTTCAATAGCTGCAGTCCCATGGCAGGGTTTTGTGTAAGAAATTATGATTGTTCCTTTATCTTTGTTAATTCCAACAGGTATTGGAGGAATCCCAATTAAACGAGCCCCTAAAACTTTTTCACCAGCATTAATATACATTACTTCATCAGATTTTTCTTTGATAACTTTTGCACAATCTTTAAATCCAGCTTTTGATAATAAAATTTCATAATCATCAGATTGCTGAAGATAAGTTTCTAAACAGAATGACATTTAATCCCTCCTATCTAAATAGTATTGATGATGTGATTATAGATTTTCTATTACTCTATCAAATTTAACTTTAAGAGGAGTTGGATTATGAAACGCTCTTACAGCTACTATTTTTGCATCAGTATTCTCTTTAACAATATTTTCAAACTCTTCTAATAATTCAAAGTCTTTTTCAAATACTAATGCTATAGCTTCACATTGTAATATATGATAAAAAGTCACAAAATAAGAAGCAGCTGCATCTTTGTGAACAAAACCTATTAAAAGGTCATAACTCCCTTCACTTAAAGTATCTAAAGTTGTTTCAATGTCGACTTTATTTTTTATATAGTATTCATCTGGGTCTGAAACTTCCAAAAGTTTTGAAGCAGATGGTGTGCTAGCTACAGTAACATCATAATCCATTTTAGCTAATTTTTGTGTTGCATAAACAGCCATAGGTGTCTGAGAAGGTGATTCTGGACATCCTAATAATATTAATGCTTTTTTCATAATATTCCTCTTATATTTAATTATTTAAATAAATAAAATATCAAATTATAATCTCAAACTATATAATACAATCTAAATTTGCTATTAATCTCTTTTTAATGATATAGTATGGGCCAAAACCATGGATGCTAAAAATATAAAGGTTACTAATGCAGCTCCATTAATAGTTCGGTTGAAGATAAATAAACCAATTAATGCCTGAGCAGTAAATGCTGTTAAGGATCCTATAAGAAGAACTTCCTTTCCTAAATATTTTTTATTATTCATTTCTCTTCTAGTACGATAAACTACAAGCATTTTAAGACCTAAAACTATGGTAATAATTGTAAAGATAAGTAATCCAAGCATGACAATATAACCAAAATCAAATGCATATCCAAATATTCCTGGAAGCATATAATCAATTATATCTTTTTTAGTAACTAAAACTCCATAAAATAATGGAAATGATAAACCAAACAGCAAAATAAATTTCATTGGTAAACTTATATATCCATCAGCAAACCCTGTCCCTTCAGAACCCCAAAAAGTTGAGTTAGGATTATGACCAATAAGTTGAGTATTATCTAAAACCATTTTTAAACTTGAAATAGAGTTTTCTTCTATTCTTGTAATCCTAAGCATGGGACTAAACACTTCCATATTTAAGCTAAAGGATAATATCTCAAGTACTGCAAACACAGTAGCACCTATACCTAAAAATAAAAAAATCCTTTTAATTGTTAAGAAGGATTTTTGTCTAAATGATTTAGACATAAGGAAATACCCTATAAATAATCCTATAATCCACAAAAATAAGAAAGACCTATGCATTAATCCACCAAAAACACTCACTCCTATCAAAAGAGCATAAATTATATTTTTAAGTCCTTTAACATTAACACCAGATTCTTCCATAACAGTTAATGATGCTAATGAAGTTATTATAGCTAAAAGTGCAATTGGACCAAATTGATGTGTAAGTTCATAATGCCCAAATGATAAAAATAAAAGTATAAGATCTGCTCCAAAAGAAATTGTCAATAATGCAGAGACAAGTAAAGATATAAATGTAACTACAGTAAGGGAAGTTGGAACTAAATTAATAAAAAATACGATTATTGAAAATAATATCAATGATACTTCTAAAATAAATTGAAAATGATTTTGAGCTATAAAAGGCATTTAAACTCCTATAATTAGTTATTACATTAATAATATAAATTTTAACGTCTATATACAATCATGAAAATATTAATTAGCTAAAAAAGTCATTATGGAATAAGGATTAATAAGAATGGCACGATTTTTAAAAATTATAAAATACTTCATATTTTTATCTTTTTTATAAATAAAAACATTTTTTTAAAGTTATAAAATATTTCATATTTTTAATCTTTTAATAAATAAAAACATTTTTAAAAAGTTATAAAATATTTCATATTTTTATCTTTTTTATAAATAAAAACATATTTAAAAAGTTATAACTTGATTCATATTTTTAATCTTTTAAAACTTCTGTTTTTTTTTTTAAAATTATAAAATACTTCATATTTTTAGTCTTTTAGAAATAAGAGCATTTTTTTAAAATTATAAAATACTTCATTATATAATTTTTATAAATTATTAAAATATAATTTTATATAAACAAGTATATAAATTTTTAAACCTTAATTGTGATGTGACTATCAATTGATTAGTTGTTGCAATTTTTTAAAATTGATTTTGAACTTGAATTGGCAAATGCTCCATTTTTTAAAAGAAAAATTTTTCTTAGAAACTAAAATTTTGATATTAAACAAAAGATTAGTAAAAAAATTATTAAAGCTATAATAAACAAGACATTAATTAATATTTAATTTATTAATAGCTTTTTGAGCAGCTAATTGTTCAGCTTCTTTTTTACTTTTGCCAATACCCTTTCCAATCTTTTTACCCCCAACATGAATCTCCATTATAAATGTTTTATCATGAGGATAACCAAATTCTTCAATTAATTTATATTCTATTGTTATTTCATTAGCATCCCCGTATTCTTTAATTCTTGATTTATAATCATTGAAAAAGATTGTTTCTCTATCAATATATTGAAATACTGTTTTTTCCAAAAAGTTTCTTGTTTTTTCTATTCCTTGATCTAGATATATTGCTCCTAAAATTGATTCAAAAACATCTGCATTTATAGATAGTACTTCATTTTTACTGATTTTCATTTCTTCATCTGAATATACTTGTATATTTTTGTCTAAATTTAAAATTTTTGAATAATATATTAAAGCAGCTTCACAAACATAATTTGATCTTAATTTTGTTAATTTTCCTTCACCTTTATTAGGATACTTTTTATATAAATATTCAGAAACGAGCATACTCAATATAGAATCTCCTAAAAACTCTAATCTTTCATAATTATAATCTAAATCATTATTAACTCCATATGATTTATGGATAAAAGCCATTTCATATAATTTAGAATTGTTTGGAACAATACCATATTTTTCTAATAAATTCATAAAATCCCTTTATAAAGATAAAATATTCAAAAAACAACATTATATATAAAAATATAAGATTTTAAAATATTATTATATATATTTATAAAAAAAAATATAAATAATTAATGTTTATGAATATATAAATGAAAAACTTTATTTATTAAGTATAGAGTCCAACACTTAATTTTTAGCTATGAATTTTCTGTTTGTATTAAACAAGCTGAGTATTTTTTTGCCAAAAATTGGGTATGTATTATAATGAAAAAAGGGAATTAAAATTAGTGAGAACCATGAATCATAATAAAGAAAAAAATCAAAATTCTACCCATGTATTAGTCGAAGCATTGCCTTATATAAAGAGATTTCATCAAAAAAAGATAATGATAAAATATGGAGGTCATGCAATGATTGATGATGTAGCTATGGACTCCACAGCAAGAGATACAGTGCTTTTAAAATATGTGGGAATGGAACCAATTGTTGTTCATGGTGGAGGTCCTGAAATAAGTCGTTCAATGAATAAAATGGGGAAAGAACCTAAGTTCATTAAAGGATTACGTGTGACTGATGAAGAAACTATGGAAATAATAAAGATGGTTTTAGTTGGAAAAATTAATACAGATATAGTTTCTAAAATTGGTTTACATGGTGGAAAAGCTTCTGGAATTTCTGGAAAAGATAGTCAACTTATTTTAGCTACGAAAAAAGCTCCTCATAAAATTCGTGACGATGAAACAGGTGAAGAGCGAGTTGTAGATTTGGGATTAGTTGGTGAAATAAAATCTTTAAATACTGACATCCTTAATATGTTGACTGAAAATGGTTATATCCCAGTTATATCTCCAATAGGTATTGATAATAATGGAGATACATTGAATCTTAATGCAGACACTGTAGCTGGTGATATAGCTGCTGAAATTAATGCTGAAAAGTTAATTGTCCTTACAGATGTTCCAGGGGTTTTAAAAGATCCAGATGATTCCAATAGCTTAATAAAACAAATAAAAATTCATGAAATTGATGAACTCATAGATAATGGTACTATAAGTGGAGGTATGATTCCAAAAATAGAAACTTGTGTTAAAGCTATTGAAGGAGGAGTAGCTTCTGCTCACATTATTGATGGTAGAATAGAACACTCCTTACTTCTTGAAATATTTACCACAAAAGGAATTGGGACGATGATAACAAAGTAGCTAAATGTTACTGCAAAATGAAATTTATTTCTTGAAAAAAATTATTTAAATTTTAATCTTGAAAGATTTTTGTCTTGAAAGAAAATATTTTAATGATTTATTAAAATAAATTATTCAAATATAACTTATTCCTTTTTTAATTATTAAAATATATCTATTAAATTTTTAAATTATTAAAAAATTAATAAGATAAATGGATATAATTATTTTAAAAGCTATTCTTACGTAAAATTTTATTTCCAGAACTATAACTTGTTTTAATACAATAAATTATGTATAGCTAATAATTTAAGACAGAAACCATCAAGTTTTTCAAAAATATAATATTTTGCAAAAAACTTTTTTTTTTTTTTTGGATTATATATGATTTAATGATAAAAATAATGTTATATATGAAAATAACGAAAGTTAATTGAATAAATAATAAAACAAAAAAAATTATAAAAAAAATAGGAAATTAAGGAAATTAAGAACTAAAAAATTGAAAAAAATAAGTTTATTTCATGATTAAATTAAATTTTTTAATTCATTTTTAATTGCATTAGCTAAATCCATAGTTTTGGATTTTCCCCCTAAATCAGGAGTTAACACTTTATTATCTTTTAACACATTTCGAACAGCTAATTCAATTAGGTTTGAAAAGTACTTCTCATTTAAAAAATCTAACATCATTGATATTGATAAAATCATAGCTATTGGATTAGCTATTTGTTTGCCAGCTATGTCAGGTGCTGAACCATGAACTGGTTCAAAAAGTCCATTTTTATCTCCAATATTTGCTGAAGGTGAAAGACCCAAACCTCCAACAAGACCAGCTCCTTCATCTGATAGAATATCTCCAAATAAATTTGTTGTAACAACCACATCAAACTCTTGTGGTTTTGTAATAAGATACATTGCCATAGCATCTATATAATAATCATTAGCTATTATTTGAGGATATTTATTTGAATAGCTATTAGCTATTTTATAAAAGGATTCTTTAAAAATACCATCAGTCTTTTTTAGGGCATTAGCTTTATGAACACAAGTAATTTTTTTTCTATTATCCTCAATAGCTTTTTTAAATGCAAAATCACATATTTTTGTGCTAGCTTTTTTTGTTATTACTCTATTAGCTATTGCCTTATTTTCATCTTCTTCAAATGACTCTATTTGAGAATATAATCCTTCAGTATTTTCTCGAATTATCAAAAAATCAAGATTATTAAACAATGATTTTATTCCATCAAATGATTTAACAGGACGTAAATTAGCAAAAACATCTAATTTTTTTCTAAGTTCAAGTATTGGACTTTTTTCATTAGGAGTTGAGGTGATTGCTCCAAATAAAGTAGCTGAACTTTTTTCACAATATTTTATTGTTTCCTCAGGAAGAGTAGTTCCATTTTTTTCAAAACAAAAAAAACCAGCTTCAGCTTCAATAAAATCAAAATTTAGATTTAAACCATCTAAAATATTAATTCCAGCATCCATTACTTCTTTTCCGATTCCATCTCCAGGAATAACAGTTATTTTCTTCATTACTCTCAACTGACTTTGAAATTAAAAAAACCATTCAAAACTAAAATAAAAAAAATATTATAAAAAATCACGAAAACAAATTATAAAAAAATTAAAAAAATATTATAAGAAAAATTTTTAAAAGTAATCATTAAAGAAATCTTAAAGTTAAATTATTAAATATTATAAGAAAAATTTTTAAAAGTAATCATTAAAGAGATCTTAAAGTTAAATTATTAAATATTTGAGAAAAATTTTTAAAAGTAATCATTAAAGAGATCTTAAAGTTAAATTATTAAATATTTGAGAAAAATTTTTAAAAGTAATCATTAAAGAAATCTTAAAGTTAAATTATTAAAGAATTAGAAAAATATTTAAGAAAAATTTTAAAATATATTATAAAAAAAAATTTCAAAAATTTAATTATAAAAAATTATTTTAAATATTTCAATAATTCATCTTTTTTAGAATATGTTGTTTTTACTGCACTGAGAATATCTTCTTTGGATAATGGTCCATCTCCACCTTTCTGCATAGCACAAATATTTCCAGATTCAGTGATTCCTATAGATAAACGAGCATCCAAAATACTTTCTTCATCTAAAGATGGATCAAGAATCATTTTATCACCAATTTTAACAAATGTTGACATTGTAGCTTTATCTTTTAAAGGTAAATCCATGGTAGCATCTTCATCAATGATAATTTCATCATTTTTATATTCAGCTATAGGTAGTTTAGTATTCATTAAAGCGGCCATTACTGCAAACATAGCTGCATCAAATAAATTACCATCATAATCAATAATGTGTAAATCTATAAAAATCATCCAAACTTTTTTACCTTCTTCAATACAGAGTTTTTCTAAATCAACCATTTCACTTTCACGAACACATCTATCTACAACACGTGCAAGCTCAACAGAAGACTCACTTGGTGGTCCTGGTTCAAACTTAGGATCAGCTATTGGAAGCATTTCAGAGTTTGTCATTAAAACACCCACATTAGGAGTGTCTGGGAAAGGTTCACCAATTTGTGGCTTAGCTCCAACAATTATCTGAGTATTTCCAAGTTTAACTCTTGCAGATCCTTCAGCTTTTGAAACAAGATTGGTTTCAATAACAATATCTCTATACTCATCAACAGCTCTTCCATCAGCTCTTTCGTTATTGTTTATAAGATTTGTAATACTTTGTCTTGTAATTTCAGGAATAATATTCATATTTACGCCTCATATCGATTTTTAAGAGCTTCTTTTTGAACTTCACTAATTTGTTTACAACCTTCAATAGCTAAACACAGTGCTTTATCAAACTCATCTTCGGTGAGATTCCCATCACTTTGAAGTAAAGTTATTTCTCCAGTTCTAGGCATAATAGCTACTGGAACATCGGCTTGTCCTTCCTTATCTTCTTTTTCAGATAAATCCAATACAATCTCGCCATCTACTTTCCCAGCTGCACATCCAACAACCATGTCTTTCATTGGAATTCCCGCATCAGCTAATGCAACAGAAGCAGCAGTTATCCCTGCACACCTTGTTCCACCTTCTGCTTCAATAATTTCTATAAAAATATCAACCATAGATCTTGGAAACCTTTCCAATAATAAAGATGGTCTTATTGCTTCAGCAGTTATTTTAGAAATTTCTATAGATCTTCTATCTGGTCCTGGTCTTTTTCTATCGTCTACTGAAAAAGGAGCCATGTTATACCTACATCTAATAACTCCAGTATCAGGACGTAGCAATCGCCTAATATATGACTCTCGTGGACCATAAACAGCTGCTAAGATTTTATTCCCACCAACTTCTAAGTAAGCAGATCCATCTGCTCTTTTTAATATTCCTGCTTCTATTTTTAAAGGACGGATTTCATCTAACTTTCTTCCATCTTCCCTTTCTTTATTAGATACAATATCATTTGTGATGATAAAAATCACCTCATAATAAAATTAAAATTTTTATATAATCTAGAAAATACCCTTAAAATTTTCAAGTTTTGGTTTTTCTAGTTCTTCTTCATTTGCTTCAAAAGAATTATCAAAGTCAGGATCATTATTTAAGTGATTTTTAGAATTATTTTCACCAAATTTTGATTCATGAGATTCTTCTCTATCTTTAGGTAATTCTCCATCAATAAGTAAAAATAGCTTATCTCTTATTCTATTAGTAAGACCAGATGTATGGGCTTCAGCTTCAATCAAATTAATAACATTTTTTGTAATTTGCTCCATGTCCACATCACCTTTAACCCAAACAAGACCATTTTGACCAACAACAATTTTACATCGAGTTTTATCTTTAATCATGTTGATCATAGAACCTTTTTTACCAATCAAACGTGGGACTTTTGTAGGAGTAATATCCACTAAAATACCATTTTTAAATTTACCCATTCCTCGTCCTTTCAATCCTAATTTGACTTTCTTTACTTCATCAACATCTACAACTCTTAAAAAAAGAACATCACCAATTTTAAAAACTCTACTTAATTCTTTTTTTTCTCTTCCAAAAACTTCTGAAGCTGGAAGTATCCCTGAGTAAGGCGAATTAATGTTCACTCCCCACATTGAAAAGCGAATATCCTCAATCTCTCCTATAACTACATCGCCTTTTTTTGGAATATACTTACTTTTAAGAGGTATCACACTAATTTTATTATTTCTCAAAGAAACTAAACCCATTAAAGAAGAACATATCATATCTCCCTCTTTGAAAGTCCCTCTACCAGGATAATAATCATCCTCAGCTAAAATTTCCCCAGGAACAACAAATTTTTTATCTTCTACATGTATCATGTACACCTACTCCCCTAAGAGTATCTAATGAATATAAGATTGTATTAATTAATTTAAAAGTAAACATAAGTTTTTTAGTTAAATTTTTTAGCTTAACATAAGTTTTGCAGCTTAACATAAAATTTTTAGTTTAACATAAGTTTTTTAGTTTAGCATAAGTTTTGCAGCTTAACATAAAATTTTTAGTTTAACATAAGTTTTTTAGTTTAGCATAAGTTTTGCAGCTTAACATAAAATTTTTAGTTTAACATAAGTTTCATAGCTTAACCTAAATTTTATTAGTAAACATAATTTTTTTTTTAAAACAAAATCAAACAGATTATTTATTTAAAAAACAGCTAAACTTTTTAAAAAAAGATGATGAAAATATGAATTATATAAAATTAATCAGAAAATAAATTGGACAATAGCTACTATTTTGAAGATTATCATTAATTATTTCAAAATAAATAATTATTGATAAACTATTTAATTAGCTTAGTTTCTGATTTTCCTCCAGATAATTCATTCATTTTCAAATTAAAACGATTTTGAAGTCCTCCAGCCATTTCTATAATAGCTATCCATGACCCATCTTGTTGCCATTCTTCATTTATAATTTCCCCAAAGTGAGAGATACTTGAATAAGCATTACCTGCTACATTTCCAGGAAGCCTAACAGCTATGCGAACTTTTTCAAATCTTATTGGAATTTTAACTTTAATAGCTTTTAAAGTAGTTTTCACTTGTTCATCTACAGATTTGAAAGGATCAATTTTAACTTTAGATTCATCCATTGCATTTTCAATTCGCTTTACAGGATGAGGGAGACCATTTTGGGGATTAATAGACTCTCGTGCTATTTTATTAACAACCATTCTCCTCTTTTCTTCTTGCATCTCACGTTTTTGTTTTGCTGTTAATTGAATATGACCTTTCTCAAGTATTGCAGTTGCTACTTCTAAAGTATCTGTATTGTCAAATACTTTGTTCATGCTATCTTCTGAAGCCTTATCTCCCTTTTTAGCATCTTTAAAAATTTCTTCAACAGCTAAAACATCTTCAATAGCTATTGGATCCTTTTCAGGATTTTTAAAATCAGCCGCTAAGTCAGGATCAACTAATATTTCAAAAAGCTCTCCATAAGATTCTAATCTAGCAATTATAGCATCATCAATGTTAACCATAAATAATCATCTTCAATGTTTATTAAAAATAATTATTAAATTATTATATTTATATATTTTTAATACAAATTTTATTTTTAAAATTTATAATTAAATAATTATTCTTCTTTTAAATTTATCTTTCTCTAAATCAATACTAATCTTATAATTTTTCTTATTTTTATCTATTCTTCGTTAATATCTTCTTCATCAGTATTAAGTTCTATATCTTTTCGATTAAGAAGTGATTCAACATATTTATTTACTTCTTCATCAGAAATTCTTCTATATTTTTTAGTGCTTTTTTCAATAACAGCTATTTCAACACTTTCACCAGTGGTTTTACCTTCAGTAGCTTCAAACACTGCATCAAGAGCTAAATCAATAGATTCTTCTAAACTTAAATCCTCTTTATAAAACTCTTCAAAGACTTCCATAGATGCTTGTCTGCCTGAACCAATAGCTGTGGCTTTATATTCTATCAATGCTCCACTTGGATCAGTTTCAAATAATTTACAGGAATTTTCAGTTACTCCTCCAATTATCAGTGCAGAACCAAAAGGTCTAACTCCTCCATTTTGAGTATATAGCTGTTTCATATCACAAATTTTTTTAGCTAGTGATTCTACTCTAATTGGCTCATTATATGTAATTCTATTAATTTGAGATTCAATTCTAGCTCTTTCTATTAGGGCTCTTGCATCAGCTACAAGTCCAGATGTAGCTGCACCTATATGGTTGTCAATTTGAAATATTTTTTCAATTGATTTGGATTCTACTAATTTACTTGTAGTTCTTTTATCCACAACAAGAACAATTCCATCTTTTGATTTCACACCTAATGAAGTTGTGCCTCTTTTTACTGCCTCTCTTGCGTATTCTACTTGAAAAAGCCTTCCATCTGGGCTAAAGACAGTGATAGCCCTATCATATCCTGCATTTTGTAAAGGTTGCATATAATTTACCTCTCTATTTTGATTATACAATTAAATTTTATAGTTTATCTGTCCATATTAGCTAATATTTATCAATAGCTAATATTAAATATTGTAATATAAATAATTATTATATAATTTGAACATTAATATGAAAAATTGATTAAACATATCATTTTCAATGATAATTTTTTTTAGTTTTCTACAATAATTTTAATTCTAATTTTAATTTTTATTAAATATTTTCTATGGAACTTTAATCAAATATTAATTAATTAAATAATTAATATTATAAATAATTATAGTTTTAATGGTAAATTTTATCCTTATGAATATTTTTTATCTTATTTAAAATCATTTTAATTAAATTTTGAAAACGAATGTTTTTCAACACTAGAAAATCAAGTTTTTTTTTTTTTTTTTTTTTTTTTTTTTTTAAATTAAAAAAAAAAAAATTTTAATAATTTTAAAAAAATTTTTTTAAAAAATTTTTTCTAAAAATGATGTAATTTTAAAAAAATAAAAAAATT
>Ga0099364_10008868_pt1 | contig 14063 bp, 11 predicted proteins | sample TergutTh196P3_FD_73070 | JGI IMG/M metagenome (GOLD analysis project Ga0099364, IMG submission 73070) | Microcerotermes parvus P3 segment gut microbial communities from Pointe-Noire, Republic of the Congo - Th196 P3 | ecosystem: Host-associated > Arthropoda: Insects > Digestive system > Gut ...
GAGCTCCTCGAAAACCGCTTCGCGACGTACACACGGCGTTAATTTATCCTCAAATATTGATGATATTCTCGTCAAAATTGCCTTGTTTAACGAAAAATCATCTGTGTTCATACATCACGTTTTAATTTCCGAGGAGGTCTAATAAAGGCCCGTTCTTGTACAGCGTAAAAACATCCAAGCCGCGCTAATGCCGGTTTCAAGTTAAGAAATACATAAAAGCGATATTAAAATCGGGAAGAAACAAGTCCCGGGGTTCGAAAGGAAAAAATATGGCAATTAGAAAAATTATTTTCAAAGGAAACGATATGCTGCGAAAAAAGAGCCGTCCCGTACAATATTTTGACAAACGGCTGGCGGCACTGCTCGACGATATGCACGAAACCCTTGTCAAAGCGGATGGTGCGGGGCTTGCCGCCGTGCAGGTGGGACTGCTCAAGAGGGTAGTGGTAATACACTATGAGGATAATATATATGAACTCGTCAACCCGGAAATAATAGAAAAAAAAGGCGAACAAACCGGAAACGAGGCCTGTCTGTCCTGCCCCGGCACTTATGGGGTCGTAACGCGTCCGGCATATGTCAAAGTGAAAGCTTACAGCCGGGATCGCAAACCGTTCACCCTGAAGGCCGATGATCTTTTTGCCCGTATTATCTGCCATGAACTGGATCATTTGGACGGTATACTGTATACAGATTTGACCGATGAAATACACTTCAACGAAAAATAGAGAATACCTTGTATATTTGCGCGGAAATATACATACTAAATGGTATGGATGCAAAAATCGAAAAACGCGTAAAATTTTTGGTTAATCTCGTTTATTACGCGGTATTGGCAGCCTTGGTCTTTTTAGCGTTACGCTATGCGATAAGGTGGCTTATGCCGTTTTTTTTGGGGTTTTCAATCGCTTTTATTACACGGGCTCCGGCAGATTTCGTGTCAAAACGCACCCGGATGTCACGACGGGTTTGCGGTGCGGGAGCGGTCATATTTTTGTATGCTGCTGCCGGATTGATCTTTTATTTTGCCGGAGCGCGGACGATAGTTTTTTTAACCGAAACGGTCAATAATATACCTGAATTTTTTGAAGAAAACATAAATCCCGCTATCGAATATATAAACGGAATAATATCAAATTTTATACACCGTATAACCGGCGACACACAGCAGAGCCGGAATATTCTGGACGGCATAAGCAACGGAATATCCGACTTTGTTGCTTCGTCTTCAGGCGGATTTATAAAATATATTACAGAACTCGGAACCAAACTTCCCTCGATAATGATCTGGATATTGTTCGCTGTGATTTCTTCGATATTAATGAGCATGGATTACGACAAGATAACCGGATTTATCAGAAATAAAATACCCCCTGACCGGCTGGAAAAGATAAGCAAGCTCAAACGCCGTTGTACGGATATGCTTATAGGCTGTTTCAAAGCATACTCCAAGATAGCGCTGATAACCTTTGCGGAATTGTCGGCGGGTCTTTTTATTATCGGGGCAAAAAACCCTGTTGTAACCGCTATATTGATAACACTGGTGGATGTTTTGCCTGTAATCGGGCTTGGAGCTATTATGATTCCGTGGATTTTGGTTGAAACACTCCGGGGTGAGTATAACTTTGCGATGGCGCTGGGAGCATTGTATGTTGTTGCGGTCATTGTAAGGGAGATCGTTGTCCCAAAAATTGTGGGAAAACAGCTGGGACTGCATCCTCTTGTTGCTTTGATAGCTGTTTTTGCCGGATTAAAATTATTTGGAATAACCGGGATAATAATAGCGCCCGTGACCGCCCAGGTTATTGCGGACTTTCTGAGAAAAAGGGATGAAAACAAAAATCATAACGGATTTACGGAAAATTAATTCGCTGCGCTTGCGTATTTAGCTTTTCTATGTTATTATTGGACATATTGATAAATTTGAAGGAAAGGAATTCTTATTATGGATCGTTTCTGGTACGAGGATGCTGTTTTTTATCACATTTATACGTTTTCGCTCGCGAAAGCCCCTTTGCATAACGACTACGGCACACCGGAACAAAAATTACCTGAATTAAAAAAATGGATACCGCATATTAAAAAGCTCGGCTGCAATGCGGTGCTGTTATCCCCTGTTTTGAAATCTATATCCCACGGATATGACGTTACGGATTATTTTCAAATAGATAACCGGCTCGGAACCAACGAAGAATTTGCCGCACTGGTAAAAGAATATCAAAAAAACGGAATCCGTGTTGTACTGGATAGCGTTTTCAACCACTGCGGCCGTGACTTTTTCGCGTTCAAAGAACTGCAGCAGGGTAACCGTGATTACGCCGAATGGTTTTCGGGAGTGGATTTTAACCGTAAAAGCCCGATGGGCGACTATTTTGATTATGACACATGGAGCGGACATTACGAATTGGTAAAGTTCAACCACCGTTCAGCACAGGTACGGAAGCATTTGCTTGATGCAGCTATGTTCTGGATCGACAGCTTCGGTATCGACGGTATGCGTATAGATGCGGCGAATGTGCTGGATTTTGACTTTATGCGTGACCTGCGGCAGGCGGTAACCGTGAAAAAGCAGGATTTCTGGTTGATGGGCGAGGTTGTAGCCGGCGATTATGCAATGTGGGCAAACGAAAACACCTTACATAGCGTAACAAACTATATGCTTTACAAGAGCCTTTTTTCGAGCCACAAGGAGAACAATCTTTTTGAACTTGCGCACAGTGTTCAAAATGCGGTTCCGTATAACGGACTTCCGCTTTATACCTTTTTGGACAACCACGACCAACCGCGTATCGCAAGCAATGTTGATCCGGCTCATTTGAAAACTCTGTATGCTTTGCTTTTCACCCTGCCCGGAATTCCGTCGGTATATTACGGAAGCGAATGGGCGGTAACCGGTGTAAAACAAAACAACTCCGATCAACCGATGCGTCCGTATATCAATATAGAAGAACCGCCGGACGACCCTTTTGAGCTTGCAAAATACATTAATCTGCTTGCGGCGATCCGCAGTAAAAGCAAAGCATTGAAATACGGCGGATACCGTCAGCTTTATCTTGAATACCACCGCCCCTATTTGTTTGAAAGAGAATATGATAACGAAAAAGTTTATGTCGCTGTCAATATTTCAAACGACGAACAATCAGTCGATTTAGGCTGTCATGCCGGCGGCGGGTTTTGGGATCTTGCAAACGGGGAGCCGGTTACGCACGCTGATAATATTGTCCTGAAACCGCACTCTGCCAGGATAATAGGCTCTAATCCGATAATAGCACATGAAAAACCGGTTATAATGCATGAAAAAAAGGATCCGATAATAAAAAACACTGCAGGAGGCGCGAAAATGAATTCGGGAGTACAAGTTCTCACAGAAACATATAAAAATTTCGGAAAATGCATAAAACTGTCCAACGAATTATGCTCGGTTATGGTAACGGTCGCTTTAGGGCCGAGGATCATATCCTACAGTCTGCACGGAAAAGAAAACGTGTTTTATACCGACACCGAGCGTAAACTCTGTCAGCAGGGACAGGGATTCGACGAATATTATTATCCGGGTGCGAAGTGGTACATTTACGGCGGACATCGTTTGTGGATTTCGCCCGAAGCGGAAGTGAAATCCTATTACCCTGATAATGATCCTGTAGATTATGACATTATTCCGAATGGTGTGCGTTTGAACTGCGCGGCACAAAAAGGTAACGATATACAGTACACTATCACGATGACGCTTGCCCCGGACAGCACCGAAGTTACCGTATCGCATGAAGTGAAGAATGTGGGCGGAACAACCCGCTCCTTTGCGCCGTGGGCTTTATCGGTAATGGCTCCCGGCGGTGTAGGCATCACTCCTATGCCGCAAACAAAAACCGGACTTTTAGCGAACAGGGTGCTTGCGTTGTGGGATTATTCTTCGATGCGGGACAGCCGGGTATTCTGGGGCGATAAATATATAACGCTGGCGCACGATGATAAACCTCCGTTCAAGTACGGAATGCTTATGGCTGATGAGTGGGCGGCATATTTAAATTCGGGTCAGCTGTTTATTAAGAAATTTACCACCGCTCCGAACGGAACATATCCGGATTTCGGAATGTCGTTTGAGAGTTATACCTGCGCCGCTTTTCATGAAGTTGAATCTTTAGGCACGCTTGACGAAGTAAAGCCCGGCGGAAGTGTAATCCATACCGAACATTGGGAACTTGCGGAATATACAGCACCGCTTGATGCAAAGGATGAAAGTTCGATCGACGCTTTAGCACGAAAATGTATTTTATAAAAAATGGAAAATCAAAAAATTCGTATAGCCAAAATTGAAAAAGAATCTATTGTTGACGGTCCGGGACTGCGTTTGGCGGTGTTTGTTCAGGGCTGTCCGCATAGATGTGCCGGCTGTCACAACCCGCAAACCCATTCATTTGACGGTGGACAAATTATATCCGCAAACGAAATAGCCGTGCTTGCCGCACTCAATCCGCTGCTGCAGGGAATAACATTCAGCGGCGGTGAACCTTTTTGTCAGGCGGAACCGCTTGCCGCTCTTGCGGTTTATGCCAAAAGCAAAGGGCTGGATGTCGTTACATATACCGGCTATACTTTTGAAGAATTAATTGAAAGCGAAATGCCCGGTGTTTTCGAATTACTCAATCAAACCGACATATTAATCGACGGACGATATCAGCAGGATAAACGGGATTTAACGCTGAAATTCCGCGGGAGTTCCAACCAACGTATGCTCGATTGTCAAACAAGCCTGGCTAAGGGATATGCTGTATTATATTAGACATTCTAGAAAACCGCTTCGCGACGTACACACGGCGTTAATTTATTCTCAAATATCCATGATATTCTCGTCAAAATTGCCTTGCTTGACGAAAAATCATCTGTGTTCATACATCACGTTTTAATTTCCGGGGAGGTCTATTAAATTCTGTTTCGGATGCACACCGGTACCGGTTCAGGTTAACAATGCAGAAATTTTCAAGAAAGGAGCCGGGCAGCGAATAAATATGAAAAATCGCAAAAGAACTTTCACGATAATTATCATCGCGGCAGCTATTGCGGCGTTTGCGTTCCTGTTCTATACGGTCAGGTCAGCAAACTCAGGCTCGTTAATCATTAAGTACGGCATTGACGGTGACCCTGCGAACCTCGACCCTCAAATAGCTACGGATTATAATTCGCTTATGGTGATTCAAAACATATATGAAGGTCTTTTCAAATTTGATGATAACGGCGAACTTGTTCCGGCCGCCGCTGAATCTTACGAAATAAGCGAAGACAAAAAAACCTACACCTTTTTTTTAAAACCCGGCGGAAAGTGGCGTGGAGTCAAGGATTGTGAATACAACGGCAACCCTGTTACTGCGCAGGATTTTAATTTCGCATTCCGGCGGCTTTTTAACCCCGGCACAAAGTCCGAAGCGGCGGACGGATTTTTTGCGATAAAAAACTCCCGCAAGATTAGAAACGGAGAAATACCCGTGACAAGTCTGGGAATAAAAGCGGCGGACAAATATACCTTAATTATCGAGCTGGAAAATCCCGACAGCGATTTTTTACGGATGCTCGCGACCGGTCCTGCATCGCCGTGTAATTCGGAATTTTTCGAAGAGTCCGGCGGAAAATACGGGCGCAGAACGGATGCCGTTTTGGGTAACGGTCCGTTCTATCTCCAGGAATGGCAGCACGGAAATTATTTGAAGCTTAGATCCAACGATTATTACCGGACACCTCCGACAGCACCCGGATTAAACTTTTTGATAGCAGAACCCGAACAACTTGAACAATATTTCAATACCGGAGTTACCCACGCATATATATCGCCGGTTCCCCGTAAGAATTCGGGACAAACCATATCATTTGAAAGTGTCACCCGGGGATTAATTTTCGGTAGCGGAGAAATATGGAAAAATAAAAATCTTCGTCAAAGTTTACAACTTTCAATTAACCCCGAATTAGTTTTGGGGAGCGAAAATATTCGGTCTTCATCCGGCTTTTCCGCGGCAGCCGGACTTGTGCCGCCTTCGGTGAGCGGACTTTCCGGAAACAAAAACTTCCGGCAGCTGGCACCGGATGCGGTTCCCGGTCATAACCTTAAACTTGCGAAAAAAAGGTATTCCGCAGCGCAGCAAAAGCTGGGACAGGAGGCACTTTCCGGTTTGGCCGTTATTGTTCCGAAAACTTTGGGGGCAGGTCCGGGATCGGGCATAAATTCCGGCGGATATATTCAAACCGCAGACATGGAGATATTTACCGACATATCACAGGTATGGCAGAGTGAACTTGGGTTTTTTGCTGCGATTGAACAGCTTCCGGCCGATGAATTTAATACCCGGCTCAGAGCCGGTAATTTCGACATAGCACTTATGACTGTAACAGCGTCTTACGACAGCCCGCGGTCGGCACTGGACAATTTTATCTCCGTTTATTCCCAAAATCTGCCGCAACTTAACAATATCCTGCGCAAAAGCGAAGCTGCGGTCACAACAAAAAAACGTATGCAAATGTATGTTAATGCGGAGAAGTACATAATAAACAATAGGTTTTTTATTCCCCTGTACTTCCAAAAAGAATATTTTATTATGGGAAAAGGGGTAAGAGGGATTAATTTTAATGAAAGAAACCGGCTTATGGACTTCAGAAATGCTTATAAATAGCACTATTTCTGAACGCGGACTTAAAACGATTCCGTGACGGATTTTCCGGCGGAAGTCCTCAATTCTTTAAAGAATGTAAAGACGGGATATAAACAATATGGATATTTTTGAAAAGTTAAGGATTCTTGCCGATGCGGCAAAATTTGATGTTGCCTGTACTTCCAGCGGCGTGGACAGAACTAATAAAAAAGGTCGGAATGCGAGCGGTACTGCCGGAATAGGGAGCGCCGTAGCGTGCGGAATATGCCATACTTTTTCTGCGGACGGACGTTGTGTATCGTTGCTCAAGGTGCTTATGACAAATTCTTGTATTTATGATTGCAAGTATTGTGCCAATCGTTCTTCTAACGATACGAAAAGGGTTGTTTTTACTCCGGCGGAACTTGCGGAAATAACTATAAATTTTTATAAACGCAATTACATTGAAGGGCTTTTTCTAAGCTCCGGGGTGCTTAAAAGTCCGGATTATACCTGTGAGCAAATGATAAAATCCATCGAAATTTTACGCAATGAATATAATTTCCGCGGTTATATTCACGCTAAGGCTATCCCGGGTGCTGATCATAAACTGCTTGACCGTCTGGGGCTTCTTGCGGACAGGATGAGTGTAAACATCGAGCTTCCCTCCCAAAAGAGCCTGGAAACTTTAGCTCCGGACAAATCGCGAAATTCGGTTTTAACTCCTATGGGATATATCCGAGATAAAGTGAAAGAAAACCGAACCGACATTGTGAGATACCGGCACGCACCGAAATTCGTGCCCGCCGGACAGAGTACTCAAATGATAATAGGCGCAACCGCTGAAACCGATTTTCAAATTTTAACGCTTACCGAAGCTTTATACAATAAATATAGTTTAAAAAGAGTGTTCTTTTCAGCGTATGTCCCGGTTGCAGACAACCCGTTGCTTCCGGTGATCACAAGTAAGCCGCCGCTTCTGCGCGAACACAGACTTTATCAGGCGGACTGGCTGCTGCGTTTTTACGGTTTTGAAGCGAAAGAACTGCTTGACGAGCAAAATAATAACTTTAACGAGTATGTCGATCCGAAATGCAACTGGGCATTAAACCATCTTGATATGTTCCCCGTTGATGTCAACACCGCGCCGCCGGATATGCTGCTGCGGGTTCCGGGTATAGGTCCGACCGGTGCCGAACGGATTATAAATGCGCGTAAAAGCCGATCGCTGGATTATCAGGGGTTAAAAAAAATCGGAATCGTTCTAAAGCGCGCCCAATACTTTATAATTTGCAAAGACACAGTTATATCTTCTTTGAATATATCCCGGGATAACATTATCCGCGGTCTTATTTCAGAACGCGGCTACAACGAAATAAACCAAAAAATATTAGCAAGTCAATATGAACAATTAAGATTGTTTTGAATTAATCAGGGATTTAAATTTATGGATAATAATTTAATTTATGTTTATGACGGCACATATCAGGGGCTTTTGTGCTGTGTGTTCGAAAGTTTTCAAAAAAAAGAAGAACCGATACGAATTATTACGACGCAAGAGCGGCAGACATCAATATTCAGAACACGGTATATAGAAACCGATCCGGAAAAAGCGGCTCGGGTGTCGAAATCTATACCTGAAAAAATTTCAAAAACAGCAAACGAACTTGTATCTCTGTGTTTTTTGACTTGTTTGGAAAATAAAGAAAAATTGATACTTGATTTTTTGCGTAAAGGGTACAGGTATAAGGGTAAAATAGTGAATATGCTGACCGATGATACGGTGGATAAATTGACGAAATCCGTCCGCCATCTGATGAAAGAAAGTCATCTGATCAAAGGCTTTGTGCGCTTTTCGGTATACGAAAATGTTTTGGTAAGCGTTATCGGTCCGAAAAACTTTATATTACCCTTGATAAAAGAACATTTTTGCGAACGGTACAAGAACGATATTTTTACAATTTATGATGAAGTTCACGGTTGCGCATTAGTTTATAAACCGTACAATTCCGCTATCGTGCCGATCAGCGAGTTTGTCCTTGACAGTCCCGGCACGCAGGAGCAGAATTATCGCAGACTGTGGCGGGAATACTATGATGCGATAGCAATACAAGGCAGATATAATCCGAAATGCCGTATGTCGTTAATGCCCAAGCGGTATTGGGACTATATGACAGAATTTCAATCGGAAACAGAAAACCGGAAGTTAAAATAATCTTCCCCCAATAAATATTATCGGTTTTTATAGTAGACCTCCTCGAAAACCACTTCGCGACGTACACACGGCGTTAATTTATCCTCAAATATCCATGATATTCTCGTCAAAATTGCCTTGTTTAACGAAAAATCATCTGTGTTCATACATCACGTTTTAATTCCCGAGGAGGTCTAGTCGAATTAAGGTGTTTTTAATTTTATTGACTTTATCAATGCGGTGGATTATAATCATCATATGATGAAGGACAGCTTGGAAAAAATTTTATTGAAAACACAAAAGCCTGCGAAATACACAGGTGCGGAATCCGGAGCCATTTTGAAGGATGCTGAGGATGTAGCTTTGCGTTTTGCGTTTTGCTTCCCCGATACCTACGAAATCGGTATGTCGAACCTCGGACTCAGAATTCTTTACAGCCTGTTAAACGAAACGGATTATATTTGGTGCGAAAGGGTATTCGCTCCATGGCTTGATTTCGCTGAGTTATTATGCGAGAATGATTTGCCTTTGTATTCGCTGGAAAGCTATACCCCACTGTATGAATTTGATATTATCGGTTTCACGCTGCAATATGAATTGTCGTATACTAATGTGCTTAAAATGCTGGATATGGGCGGGGTTCCGATGCTTGCCCGGGAGCGAAAAGGTTTAAAAAATCTTGTGATAGGCGGGGGACCGTGTGCTTGCAACCCGGAACCGCTGTGCGAATTTTTCGATTTATTCGTGCTGGGTGAGGGTGAAGAAGTTATCCTGGAACTTACCGCTTTGTACGATACGGCAAAAAACCAAAATTACAGTAAAGATAAATTTTTGTCCCAAGCGGCGCAAATTCAGGGTGTTTATGTCCCCTCGCTCTATATCGTAAAATACAACCCTGACGGAACCGTTCTTGAGGTCGTTCCAACGGGTAGTGCGCCTGCTAAAATCACCAAACGCATTATAAAAAATCTTGATAATGTTTTTTACCCCCAAAGTTTTATTACGCCGTATGTAAAAACAGTACATGACCGCGCTGTGCTTGAGCTCATGAGAGGATGCAGCCGCGGATGCCGTTTTTGCCAAGCCGGATTTATTTACCGCCCTGTGCGTGAAAAAACTCCGAATGTTCTTTGTGAAAATGCCGTAAAACTATGCGATTCTACCGGGTATGAAGAAATATCGCTGTCTTCGCTGTCTACCGGCGACTACAAAGATTTAGAACCGTTGCTGGATAAATTAACGGATTATACCGACGCTAACATGATAAGTCTATCCTTGCCGTCGCTGCGGCTTGACAATTTTTCACCGGAAATGCTGGACAAGGTCATAAAGATCCGCAGCGGAAGTTTGACTTTCGCGCCCGAATCAGGTACGCAGCGTTTGCGTAATGTAATAAATAAAAATATAACCGAAGAAAGCATTACCTCATCCTGCCGGATCGCATTTTCACGCGGAATATCATCGGTCAAGCTTTATTTTATGATGTGTCTGCCCACCGAAACCGACGAAGATATATTAGCTGTTGTGGAAACGGCGAACAAAACAGTGGAGGAATTTTACAACACACCCGGGCGTTCTAAAAAACCCGTGTCCGTAACGGTGTCCGCTGCGGTATTCATTCCAAAACCTTTCACACCGTTTCAATGGCACGGGCAGGACAACCTTGATGAAATTTGCCGTAAGCAAAAACTTTTGAAATCCGCACCATCATCACGGAAAGTCAAATTGAATTGTCATACGCCTTTTCAATCGCGGATCGAGGCGGCTTTTTCCCGAGGTGACCGGCGTTTGGGCAGGGTGCTTTTGACCGCACTCAAACTTGGTTGTGCAATGGATAGCTGGGATGAATGTTTTGATTACGCAAAATGGGAAACCGCTTTCGCATCCTGCGGTTTGGATATGGATTTTTATGTTTGCCGAAATCGGGAATACAGCGAAACTTTGCCGTGGGATCATTTGGATTTCCTTATAAGCCGGGAGTATTTAATGCGTGAGAATGAAAAAGCTAAAAACAGCGAAACAACTCCGGATTGCCGGAGCTGCCGAAATTGCCGGGATAACTGCACCGGATGCGGAGTAAAATGCTGAAAATCAAAAATAGATATTGGAGAGTTGAGGGTTGATTTGTGTTTGATGTTCGGGTTTTTTATAAAAAAACAGGGATGGCGAAATATGCTTCACACCTCGACATAAGCCGGTTATTTGCACGGGCATTGCGCCGAACCAAGCTGGGTGTGTGGTATTCGCAGGGTTATAATCCGCATATATACATATCCTTCTGTCAACCCCTGCCGCTGGGTTACGAAAGCTTTTGCGAGAGCTTTGATTTTTTGCTGTTGAATCAAAACGATATACGTTATGTTGCCCAACGCTTAAATCCTTGTCTTCCGGAAGGTCTTTGGGTAACCGAAGTCGCAGCGCCGGTGCATAAAGTTTCGGATATTGCTAAAGCTTCTTATAATGTTAAAATGTATTCGGATTCTCCTTTACAGCTTCATTCCGAATTTGGTCAATATCTGGAACGTGATCCGCTCGTGGTGGTAAAAAAAACCAAAAGAGGGATCTCTAACATAGATATTTCCCCCTTGATTTATAGTCGTAATCTCAGTTTGCTTGATGATAGTGTGGTTTTTGATGTGACACTGCCCGCAGGGTTAAAACAAAACCTTAATCCGTCCCTGATAGTGGATAATTTTTCTAAAGACGACCATCATCACACCCAAATATCACATATAAAAGTTCAGAAAAAAGCGATGTATTGTGACGGCGAAGAAATATTTAAATAGAGGGAACGAAAGATATAGGGAGCAGGAGCGGTCGTTCGTAAAGGTGCTGTCTCATAAAACTATAGAACGGTTAAACCCGTCACTCTTTGCTTCGCTTATATGAAATTCTTGACCTTCGGATAAGAAGAGAATCGTTCCCGGTTTTGTTATAATTGGAAAGGATTAATATGAGAAAAACTAAAATTGTATGCACATTAGGTCCCTCGACCGACGATCCGAAAATAATGCGTGAGCTGATAGAATCCGGAATGAATGTCGCCCGTTTTAACTTTTCGCATCAAACCCACAAGGAGCATAAAGAGCGCATGGAGGTTCTTTGTAAAATCCGCAAGGAAACCGGTGCGCAAATACCCGCTCTTATTGATACCGGCGGGCCTCAAATACGGCTCCATCGGTTTCAAGGCGGAAGAGCGGCTATAACCTCAGGCAATAAATTTACGCTATATACCGAAGAAATATTAGGCGACAGTGAAAAAGCTTCGGTCACTCATAAATATATATACCGTGACCTTCAAGCAGGTGCAAGAATATTAATAAGCGACGGCTTGATTGAGTTGCGTGCAGATAAGATCGAGCGGGACAGAATCGAATGTACGGTAATTATCGGCGGAGTTATATCCGACCGCAAAAGCATTAACGTACCCGGAGTAAATCTCTCTCTGCCTTATATGAGCGACAAAGACCGCGACGACATCATATTTGCTATCGAAGGCGGCTTTGACATTATTGCGGCATCCTTTGTGAGAAGTGCTACGGATGTAATACAAATACGTGATCTTTTACGCGGACACGAGGGTGATCACATTAAAATCATATCCAAAATCGAAAATGCCCAAGGGGTGGATAATATTGACGAAATCATGGATGTTTCAGACGGTATCATGGTAGCACGAGGCGACATGGGAGTTGAAATCCCGTATGAACAACTGCCCGCTATACAAAAGGCGTTGATAAAAAAAGCGTATGGGGCAGGAAAGCAAGTCATTACAGCGACTCAAATGCTTGAAAGCATGATTGAAAGCCCGCGCCCTACCCGAGCTGAATCCAACGATGTAGCCAACGCTATTTATGACGGCACAAGTGCGATTATGCTGTCCGGCGAAACAGCGGCAGGCAAATATCCCATCGAGGCTTGTCAGGCAATGGCAAGGATTGCGGAATGCGCCGAACAGGATATAGATTATATGCGATTATTCAAAATACGCCCCGAAGACAGCGAACAAAACATGACCAACGCCATCTCCGAGGCTACGGTAACAACCGCGCATAATATTAATGCCAAAGCTATAATTACGGTGACAAAGTCCGGTGACACCGCTAAAATGATAAGCAAGTTCAGGCCTTTATCCCCGATCATAGGCTGTACCACTGACGAGTGTGTTGCCCGTCAAATGAACCTTAGCTGGGGAGTTACGCCGATTCTGATTGATGAAGAAACAAATTCCGACGAACTTTTTTTACATTCGGTAGATCGTTCGTTCGAACATGGTTTGGTACAAAAAGGCGATCAAGTAGTGATTACTGCCGGAGTTCCGCTGGGTGTTTCGGGCACAACGAATATGTTGAAAGTGCAAACCGTATAATTAAAACGGAGCCGGAATATTTTCCGACCCCGTTAAAATTTGAATCCGCTGTTATAAAAAACTTACTGTTACGTTACTCCTTTATTAAGTTCAATATTCACTTTAGTAAAAACAATACACAATTAAAACATCAGAAAACAACAAAACTCACCTGCTGCATCACTAATATTAGTCCTCGCTTCCGATGTCTATATATACCCTTTCATCCGGTTCAATGTATCCCATTTCGCGCGCCATTTTTATTATGTATTCATCGTCCATGTTTTGTTCTTTAATACGCAATAAATCCTGGTTTTCCATCCTGCGCGCATCAATTATTTTTTCTATACTTTTTAGCTCGCGCATATCGGCTGCAAGCTGAACCTGAAAAGAAATTAAGTTAATTAAAAAGTTCGCAACAACAAAGAGGATAAGCACAAACAACGCTATCCATATAATATTTGCTATTAATTTCCTTTTTTTTCTCTTTTGCATTTTTCAGCAAATCCTTTTTTACATCCTAATATTTTAGCACTTTGAAATCGATTTTTATATATTATTTACATAACAAAAGATGCTTGAATTTTCATTATACACTATTTTAATGATATTTTCAAGCATTTTTTAAAATTTTTTTCAGTTATTTTCTGCAGTTGTTACTACTCAGCTACCCAAGGCAACAGCACTCACTAAAAACCGACCTTACGGCAATAAGAGGCGAAACATTTTGTTTACTTGCGGTTTTAACGATACTCATCAGATTAGCGAAGATTTTAGCGTCCTCAAAGCTCCTGAAACAGCCGGAAATCTTCGTCTTGGTTTTGATCATGCGCAAATCCCGTTCTGACAGGTTGTTGTCGAACGGCACGGCAAAATCAGCCGCAAACAGCAAATGATTATCCCGGTA
>Ga0099364_10008869_pt1 | contig 14063 bp, 9 predicted proteins | sample TergutTh196P3_FD_73070 | JGI IMG/M metagenome (GOLD analysis project Ga0099364, IMG submission 73070) | Microcerotermes parvus P3 segment gut microbial communities from Pointe-Noire, Republic of the Congo - Th196 P3 | ecosystem: Host-associated > Arthropoda: Insects > Digestive system > Gut ...
ACGATTAATGTAACTGTTCAGCACACCCCCGTCTTTGCGAGCCGCAGCGAAGCAATCCAGTCCTTTTTGCGCCGATTGTCATGTTTCTTTCTGGATTGCCGCGTCGCTTCGCTCCTCGCAACGACGAAACTGTGAGATTTGCGATACCACCTGAACAGTTACTAATAAATTAGAAATGAGAATTTGCTGATGAGGTATAGGAATTGGGAAGTAGGCGGTTTTGATAGGGATACTGCTGTGGGATTCTATCGAAAAGGGGTTAATCCGCTCGTTTCTGTTTTTCTTGCCTCAAGGGGCGTCACCGACATAGAAGATGCGCGCGAACTGCTGGGCGATGTGCCGGCAGAGGTCAATGACCCGTTTCTTATGAAGGACATGGACAAAGCGGTGACGCGGATAAAAGCCGCCGTCGAAAACGGAGAGCATATCACGATATTCGGCGACTACGATGTGGACGGCATGACGTCATGTGCGCTTTTGGCGCTTTGGCTGCGTTCCAACGGCGCTAAGTTCGATATATATATTCCCGGCCGTTTCAGCGAAGGCTATGGACTCAACTGCCCCGCGCTCGATATGATCAAAGCGCGCGGTACGAGCCTTGTTGTAACCGTGGACTGCGGAGTTACCGCTATTTTGGAGTCGGAACATGCCAGAAGCATCGGGCTTGGCCTTGTTATTACCGATCACCATGAGTGCAGGTCGGAGCTTCCCAACGCTGACGCGGTCGTCGATCCAAAGCGGCCTGATTGCGAATATCCCCATAAGGCTCTCGCAGGTGTTGGCGTTGTGTTCAAGCTTATCTGTGCGCTGGAGCATAACACTGATTTCGATGAACTTTTCAGGAGATATAGCGACCTAGTTGCAATCGGGACAGTGGCGGATGTCATGCCTGTGGTCGGAGAGAACCGCGAGCTTATAAGGCGCGGGCTTCGAGTAATTAACGACGATCCAAGGCCGGGTCTTTTGCGGCTTTTGCGAGAAACTTATCCCGAGCGCGGTCAGGTGACGACAGCGACAATCGGATTTACAATCGCTCCTAGGCTGAACGCCGCCGGCAGGATGGGTCAAACAGAGCTGTCAATCGAGCTTTTAATGACAGACGACGACGCGGAAGCGGAAAAGCTCACTTCGGAGCTAAACCGCCTCAACGTGGAGCGCCGCAGGCTAGAGGTCGAAGTATATGAGTCAGCTACGGCACTTCTTCCCGAATCCGGACCCGGCGGGCCTATAGTTCTCGCACAGCGCGGCTGGTATCAGGGAGTTACCGGGATCGTCGCCGCAAAAATGTCCGAACACCATCTTCTTCCCGCAATCATAATCAGTATTGACGAAGACGGAATGGGCCGCGGTTCATGCCGCAGCTTCGGGCCTTTTGGAATCTATGGGGCCCTGCAGACCTGCGAGGACATACTGGATAATTTCGGTGGACATGAAATGGCTGCCGGGGTGACTGTCATAGAGGAAAACGTCGATGAACTGCGCAGGCGCGTCACCGCGTACTATAACGAGAATTTGAAGATTGCGCCGGAACCGGGGCTGAAAATCGATTTTGAAGTCGAGAAGCCTGAACTGCTTGCCATTCAAAACGTCGAAGCTTTGGAAACCCTAGAGCCGTTTGGCTTCGGCAACCCGCCTCCCGGTCTGTACATCAAGGGCGCTCTTCTCGCCGCCGTGTACTCCATTGGCGCGGGGAAACATACGCGCTTTAGAATCGAAAAGTCAAGCAAGAGCCTTGACTGTATATATTTTTCAATGCCGTCTGAAAAACTGGAAGTTAGCGCAGGAATGCTTGTAGATGTAGCGTTCGTGCCTCAAATAAACGAGTTCCGAGGTCGAGCAAGCGTCCAACTGCATGTTCTGGACGTCCGCGCCACCGAGAATGCGTAATTCGGAATAAGGGAAGCGAAGTATAATGGAGCATATGTCAAAGCCCAAGAATGAGGAGCAAAACGGAGTAAACCCCGTCGAAATATCCGAGATGCTCCGCAGGTTGGAAGCGACGATATTGGGAAAATTTCCCGGCGTTGATTTGACGCGTATACGCGCCGCATATGAGTTTGCCCAAAAAGCTCACGACACGCAGATGCGCAAGGATGGGTCCGAGTTTGTCACGCACCCGATTGCGACGGCCACGATTATAGCGGAAATCGGGCTTGACGAGGATTCGCTTTGCGCCGCGCTGCTGCATGACTGCATCGAGGATACTGGAGTGACGCGCGAAGAAATCGCGAAGCTGTTTGGTAAGGATGTTGCAGATATTGTCGAGGGCGTCACGAAACTCAGCAGGGTCCCCTACTCAAACAAAGAAGAAGAGCAGATGGAAAACCTGCGCAAAATGCTCATCGCAATGGCAAAAGACATCCGCGTCATCCTCATAAAAATCGCCGACAGGCTTCACAATATGAGGACAATGGAATACATGACGCCGGAAAAGCAGCGGGAAAAAGCGCTTGAGACAATGGAACTATATGCCCCTATAGCGCACAGGCTCGGTATGCAGAAGATAAAGTGGGAGCTTGAGGACCTGTCGATCCGATATCTCGACCCAATAGGCTGCGCGGAGATAACCGAGGGACTGAAGCACCGCCGCACCGAAGACGAAGGGTTCTTCAACCTCGTTCAAACCAGAATCACCGAACGCCTCAACGAGCAAGGCATCGAATGCAAGGTCTACGGGCGCATAAAACACATGTACAGCATCTATAGGAAGGTATACAGCCAGAACAAGGAGCTATCTGAAATTCTGGATTTGTACGCCTTCCGCGTCATAGTAAACGACATTGCGGACTGTTACAATGTTCTCGGTTATATACACGAAATTTTTCGGCCAATGCCCGGATCCTTCAACGACTATATCGGTACGCCAAAACCAAATATGTATCAAAGCCTGCACACCAATGTCATAGGGAGCGAAGGCATTCCGTTCGAGGTGCAGATTCGCACGTCGGCAATGCATCAAACAGCGGAATACGGCATCGCCGCCCACTGGAAGTATAAGGAAGGCAAGGGCGGCAAAGTCGCCGACGAGGAGAAGTTCGCGTGGATCAGGCGTCTTCTGGAAAGCCAGCAGGACAGCGACGCCCAAGATTTCTTTCATGCCCTGAAAGTGGATATGTTCGCCGACGCGGTGTTTGTATTCACGCCAAGCGGCGACGTCGTGAATCTGCCCGTGGGCTCAACGCCGATAGATTTCGCATACAACATCCATTCCGAGATTGGAAACAAAATGACAGGCGCTTTCGTAAACGGGCGAATGGTTCCATATTCGCATGTCCTCAACAGCGGCGATCTCGTAAAAATACAGACTTCAAACTCCGCAAAGGGTCCAAGCCGCGACTGGCTCGAGTTTATAAGGAGCCCTGAGGCGCGGAACAAAATCCGCCAATGGTTCAAAAAAGAAAAACGCGAGGAGAATATTATTCACGGAAAAATGGCGCTTGAATCGGAACTGCGCCGTGCAAACTTCCAGCTATCCGACATTGCGCGCGACGAAATGCTGCCTAAGATTCTCGAACGCATTTCTTTTAGCTCTCTTGATGAGCTTTACGCAGCCATTGGCTACGGCGGCATCTCCGCGCACAAGGCCATCAACAGGATTCGGGATGAACTGCGAACCATAGCCAAGACTAGGAAAAAAGAAGACCCGCAGAGATTCATAATCCCTCCCGGCACAAAAATAAAGCCGGTTCGCGGCATAGTGGTTGAGGGGCTTGACAACTGTCTCGTTAAGTTCGCCGGATGCTGCTTGCCGGTCCCGGGCGACCCTGTAGTCGGTTTCATAACGCAGGGTTATGGAGTGTCTGTCCACAGGCAGGATTGCGGTAACTATGGCAGATCAAGCAAAATAGCCGCAGACGCAGACAGATGGGTGCGCGTAGCATGGGCGGACACGGGAGACAGCACATACCCGACGGGGATAAGGCTCACAGCGCGCGACAGAACGGGAATAGTCGTAGATGTCGCCACGGTCCTGAACGCCCTTAAGGTCAAGATAACGTCATTCGCCGCAAGAGAAGCAAACGTCGGCAAGGTCAATGTTTCAATCGTCGTGGAAGTAAAAAACCGCGATGAGCTAATCTCCGCCATGGCGAGACTAATGTCGGTATCAGGGGTAACAGACGTACGCCGAGCGGAAGGATAGGAGTGAGTGTGTGAAGGCTGTCGTTAAGCGGGTTTCTTCTGCGGCGGTGGAGATTGAGGGCGTTGTTGCGGGCAGTATAGGCAAGGGTTTTCTTGTGCTGCTCGGAATTAAGATTGGGGATGAGGAGAAGGATGCGGTTAGGCTTGCTTCAAAAGTGTGCAACTTGCGGGTGTTTGAGGATGACGACGGCAAGATGAATCTTGACCTAAAGACCGTCGGTGGAAGCCTTTTGGTGATTTCGCAGTTCACGCTCTATGCCGACTGCAAGAGCCGCCGCCCCGGTTTCACAGAAGCCGCGCGTCCTGACACCGCGATTCCATTATATGAGCTTTTTATCGACGAATGTAAAAAACTCGGATTCACAGTCGAAACAGGCCGGTTCGGAGCCATGATGAAAGTAACCTCCGCCAACGAAGGCCCGGTGACAATTATTATTGATACGGAAAAACCCTAGGTAAATTACAAAGTACAAGTGACAGGTGACAGGTAACAATTAACAAGTAACAAGTAACAAGTAACATGCGTATCCTATTTGTAAATTGTACGTAACTGTTCAGGTGGTATCGCAAATCTTACAGTTTCGTCGTTGCGAGGAGCGAAGCGACGCGGCAATCCAGAAAGAAATTTGACAATCGGCGCAAAAAGGACTGGATTGCTTCGCTGCGGCTCGCAAAGACGGGGGTGCTGAACAGTTACAATTGTACATTGTAATTTGTACATTGATTTTGGGAGTCAGCTCATGGATTATGTTGCGCTTGAGGGCGTTGTGAATGCTATTGTTTTTTCCAACCCCGAAAATGGGTATGCTGTTTTGCGGCTTGAGACGGAGGATGGCGTTGCAACGGCGGCGGGGTGCATACCGGGCGTTTCTCCGGGCGAGCGGTTGGTCATGATGGGCGCATGGACGACGCATCCGCAATATGGCGAACAGTTTAAGACTGAATCTTTTGAAATGAAACCGCCGAGCGGCGAGGATGAGATATACCGCTACCTTGCGTCAGGGGCCATAAAAGGCATCGGCCCCGCTAAAGCGCGCGACATCGTTGACAAGTTCGGCGGCGATACGCTCGCAATAATCGAAAATGAACCGGATAAACTGGCAAAAGTCAAAGGGATTTCGCTCAAAAGCGCATATAAAATCACCGAGGGCTATCGCCGTCAAGCAGGACTGCGGAGACTGATGGATTTTTTGTCGCGCTATGGGATAAAACCGCTTGTCGCAACGCGCATATACAGAGATTATGGCGACGCATCAATAGATATGGTTCGGGAAAACCCATATATACTCACCTCAAGCTTCTACGGCGCCGAGTTTTCGGAATCGGACGCAATCGCGCTTGATCTGGGCTTCGAGAGCGACTGCCCCGAGCGCGTTTCCGCCGCGATTATATTTGAACTCGCGTATAACTTGGATAATGGCCATGCATTTATCCCCGTGGAAAAACTGATAGACGCCACCGACCAGCTTATCGGTGCGGGGCGCGAGGCGATAAAAGACGCGCTGGACGCACTGAACGAATGCGGCGACGTTGTAATAGAACCTATAGCGGGTGAAGACGGATGCTACCTATACCACATACACGACGCGGAGCATTATACGGCACAGCGCATATCTGATATGGCAAGTTCAGCGAAACCGCCGGAAGGACTGGACGAGATTATCCAAAGCATTGAGCGGAAACAAGAGATAGAATATGCGGAATTGCAGCGCAGAGCCTTGGAGCTTGCGGCAAAAAGCGATGTCATGGCGCTGACGGGCGGCCCGGGAACCGGCAAGACGACGACTGTGCGCGGAATCCTGATGCTGTTTGACAAACTGGGGTTGAAGACATCGCTGTGCGCACCGACAGGCCGCGCCGCGAAACGTCTCACGGAGACATGCAAACGCGAAGCCGCGACGATACACCGTATGTTAGGCGCCAGCCCCGGCGAGGACGGCGCACTGCTGTTTGACCGTGACGAAGACAATCCGCTCAGCGCCGATGCTGTCATAGTCGATGAATCCTCAATGATCGATGTGTTGCTGATGCGCTCGCTCTTAGCCGCAATGAAGCATGGGAGCCGCCTTGTGATGGTCGGGGACGCCGACCAGCTCCCGCCAATCGGGCCGGGCAGCGTTTTTGCGGATGTAATAAAAAGCGGCGCTGTGCCCGTAGTCGCTCTGACAGAGATTTTCAGGCAAGCGGAGGACAGTGGAATAGTCCTATGCGCGCACAATGTCAATAACGGCATCGTACCTGATTTAACCAAAAAATACGCAGACCTGTTTTTCATGCGAAGACAGTCGGAAGAGCAGCTTGCCGAAACCGTCGCGGAGCTCTATGGCCGACGCCTGCCGCAGAACATGGGCATTGACCCATCGCAGATACAGGTGCTCTCACCGACGCGCAAGCGAACTGCCGGAACCGCAATGCTAAACGAAAGGCTCCGCGAGACGGTCAATCCGCGTCATGCGCTTAAAAAAGAAAAGCAATTGGGAGATTTCTTGTTCCGCACAGGCGATAAAGTGATGCAAATTAGAAATAACTATGATATAATATGGAAAAGCCCCGGCGGAGCCACTGAAGGTACGGGCGTATATAACGGCGATGTCGGTGTGATAAAGGAAATCGACCACGACAAGGAGATCGTCACCGTCGATTATGAAGACAAGCTTGTAACATACTTGTTTGAGCAACTGCCCGAGTTGGAACCGGCATTCGCAATGACCGTACACAAATCCCAAGGCAGCGAATACCATGCGGTGATACTCGCGATGACGTCCGCCGCCCCGCAACTGCTGACGCGAAGCATCCTATACACTGCAATGACACGCGCAAAAAAACTGCTTGTAATCGTAGGAAGCCCTGAAGTCATGGCGCAGATGGTCAGCAACGACAGACGCAGAAAGCGCTACAGCGGCCTACGCGCCAGACTAGCTTCGACGCAATGAGGAAAGAGGGGATGTTTATGGGCTTTTTGTCTGCGATAATGGATCTGTTCTTTCCCCCCAAGTGCGCGTTTTGCGGGAGGGTGGTTAGCAGCAGGGACGACCTATGGTGCTCAAAATGCACTGAATCGTTGCCGTTTACGCTCGACAGCGGCAGGCAGAGCGGCGATTACTATGATTTCTGCATCTCTCCGCTGTATTATAAGGGCGCGGTGAGGAAATCCTTACTAAAGTTCAAGTTTCGCGGCATGGCGGCTTTTGCAGATGTCTACGGCAGGATTCTGGCAGATTGCATACGCGAAAACCCGGACATTGGCTACGATATAATTTCATGGGTTCCCCTGAGCGGCAAGCGCAAACGTTCGCGCGGGTATGATCAAGCGATGCTTCTCGCGCTGGCTACAGCTCTCAATCTCGAAGACGTAGCAGTGGAAACCCTAATAAAGCCGCATGACGTTCAGGCTCAATCGGAACTGTCCGGGAAAGAAGAGCGAAGCGCGAATATCAGCGGCGCATATATAGCGGCGGATCCAGAGCTAATCGCCGGAAAATGCGTACTGCTTATAGACGATATTGTCACAACCGGCTCGACGCTGTCAGAATGCGCAAGGGTACTGCTGTCCGCCGGAGCGAAAAGAGTTGTCTGCGCTGCACTGGCGCGAGGAGAGTAATTCATGCTATTTGGCAGAGATATTGGTATTGATCTTGGGACTGCGACCGTTCTTGTGTCCACCAGAAAAGGCGTTATAATGCGCGAACCGACGGTCGTTTCTATAGATAAAAACACAGGGCGGTTGCTGAATGTCGGTATGGCGGCACAGCGGATGCTGGGCAGAACGCCGGGAAATATCGTCGCGATACGCCCAATGCGTGACGGCGCGATTTGCGACTACGATATGACAGAGCGGATGCTCAAGGAACTTGTGCGCAAAGTGCAGTCGTTCTCGCTCCTGAAGCCCAGAATAATAATCTCGGTCCCAACAGGCATCACAGAGGTCGAGGAACGCGCAGTCATCGATGCGGGCGTTGCCGCAGGCGCGCGAAAGGTGTATCTGATGGAAGCCCCTCTCGCTGCCGCTTATGGCGCAGGGCTTGATATATCAAAACCGGAAGGTCATATGGTGATCGACATTGGCGGCGGCACAACCGATATAGCCGTGCTGTCGCTCTCAGGCGTCGTCGAGTCCGCATCGCTAAAAGCCGGCGGCGACGCATTTGACGACGCTCTTATCAAGTTCATCAAACGCAAGCATGAAGTGCTAATCGGCGAAACAACGGCGGAAGAACTGAAAAAGGGCATAGGATGCGTGTTCCCCCGCTCTGAACCCGTCGCGGTGGAAGTCAAAGGGCGCTCCCTGCTGACAGGGTTGCCGCGCGTTGTCTCAGTCAGTTCCACCGATACTTTCGAAGCGTTCATGGAAGTGACCGAGCGCATAATCGAAGCCGTCCACAGCGTTCTTGAGACGACACCGCCGGAGCTTGTCACCGACATATCGCAAAATGGCATAATCCTAACAGGCGGGAACAGTCAGCTCTGGGGTTTTGACAAGCTTATCGAAAACCGCACGAACATCACCACGCTCAACGCGGACGACGCCGATCTCTGCGTAGCCAACGGTCTCGGAAGAGCGCTAAGCTGGGTCGGCGAAATGACCGACGGCCCAATAAACCTAGCAAGACGGAAACAAATGCGGATATGACAGTAAATAAGAATGCAGAAATATGAAATTTATTATTAACTGTTCAGGTGGTATCGCAAATCTTATAGTTTCGTCGTTGGATCCGCTTCGCGACGCGGCAATCCAGAAAGAAACCTGACAATCGGCGCAAAAAGGACTGGATTGCTTCGCTGCGGCTCGCAAAGACGGGGGGTGCTGAACAGTCACATTTATTATTTCTAATTTATAATTTGTAATTTATTTAAAGGAGGTTTTTCCCTGCGATGGCAAAGAAACAGTTTAAATCGGAATCAAAACGCTTACTGGACCTAATGGTAAACTCAATTTACACCCATAAGGAGATATTTTTGCGCGAGCTGATCTCGAATGCGTCCGACGCAATCGACAAGCTGTGCTACATCTCCCTGACCGACGACAAGGTCGGTATGACACGCGACGACTTCAAAATTACGCTCGACGCAGATAAGGAAGCAAAGACGCTCAAAATCAGCGACAACGGCATCGGCATGACTGCCGAGGAGCTTGAGTCGAACTTGGGCGTTATCGCGAGGAGCGGTTCGCTGCAGTTCAAGAACGATATGGACGAAAATGCCGAGGACATCGACATAATCGGACAGTTCGGCGTCGGTTTTTATTCTGCGTTCATGGTCGCGCAGCGCGTAACCGTGATTTCACGCGCCTACGGCGAGGATTCCGCAAACAAATGGGTATCCGAAGGCTCCGACGGATACTCGATTTCCCCATGCGAAAAAGACTCTCCGGGCACAGAGATAATCATTGAAGTCAAAACTGATACCGATGATGAAAAATACAGCGAGTATCTGGATGAGTACAAGCTCCACAATATTGTCAAAAAATACTCCGACTACATCCGCTGGCCCATAATTATGGACGTTACAAAAAGCCGTCAAGTCGAAACCGACGAGACGGATGACGACGGCAAAAAGAAGACGACTTGGGAGGACTATGTTGAATCCGATGTTATAAACAGCCGCATTCCAATCTGGCAGCGCGCAAAAAGCGATGTTTCGGATGAGGACTGCGCGGCGTTTTACAAAGAGAAGTTCTTCGATCATGCGGACCCCGTGTCGGTTATCCGCGTTTCAGCGGAAGGGACTGTCAGCTATCAGGCGATGCTGTTTGTTCCATCGGCGGCGCCGTATGACTACTTCACTCGCGAATACAAGGCGGGGCTTCAACTATACTCGTCGGGCGTCATGATTATGGAACACTGCTCAGACCTGCTGCCGGAACACTTCCGCTTTGTGCGCGGCGTCGTCGATTCGCAGGACTTATCGCTCAATATTTCGCGCGAAATGCTCCAGCATGGGCGTCAGTTGAAGGTCATAGCAACCAATATCGAGAAAAAAATCAAGGCCGAGCTGAAGAAGCTTATGGAAAACGAGCCTGAGAAATACGAGAGTTTCTACAAGAGCTTTGGTATTCAATTGAAATATGGCATCGTAGGCGGGTTCGGCGCCAACCGCGACATGCTGTCGGATCTTATCATGCTCTATTCATCGAAGGCCGAGAAGCTAATCCCGCTGTCGGATTACATTAAAAATATGCCCGAGGAGCAAAAGTACATCTACTACGCGGGAGGCGATAGCGTAGCGTTGCTGGATAAGCTGCCCCAAGCCGAACAGGTTCGCGAGAAGGGTTATGAGATTCTTTACCTGACCGAGGAGATAGACGAGTTCGTCGTCCGTTCGCTTGGTAAATTCGAGGAAAAAGAATTCCGCTCCGTCAACGACGACGATCTTGGAATCGAGGACGATGCCGATAAACAGGAAACGGAGCGCCAAGAAACGGAAAACAAAGACCTTTTGGAGTTTGTCAAGGAATCTCTCGACGGCAAGGTCGCGGCTGTACGTTTGTCGGGCAAGCTGAAAAGCCATCCCGTAGCCCTTGCCGCCCAAGGCGAAATCAGCTTGGAGATGGAAAAATACTTCAAATCCATGCAGGGCAAACAGGATGCCTTTATGGGGGATATGCGCGCAGAGCGCGTACTTGAACTCAATGCTTCCCATCCTTCGTTTTCCGTTTTGAAAAACACTTTTGAAAACGATAAGGACAAGGCCGCCAAATATGCGAAGCTGCTGTACGGTCAGTCGTTGTTGACTGCGGGCGTCCCGCTCGAAGATCCGTCGGAGTTCTCCGACCTCATCAGCGAAATCACGTTTTCGTAGGAGCCGAGCGCTCCCGAGTGATTCCACATTATCCATTCATCAAAGCCGGCATCGTATACGGCCTGTATCTGGTCGGCAATCTGCTCTTGTCCATATTGCAAAAAGTTCCCGGCGCCTAGATACGAAGCCGTAAAAGCCTGAAGATAGGGCCGCACTACCGCATGATTTCCGTCAGCGGGAAGGCGGCTCTTTATCATCAGCATAATGTTATATATAACGTCATATGGCTCTGTGTCAGGCGTTTCAAACAGGATTCCGTTAATTATCTGCCCAACGCCATTTTGGCTCTTGTTTGCAAAATGCGACGGGTATATCATCGGGCAGATATAGTCAACGTTTTGAAGTATGATATCCAAATCCTGCCCGATGCTCTCATGATCCCCCCTCGTGACCGCTATGATTCCGAATACGTCTGCGGAGAGCCATACGCCCGTGCCTTCCAGCGCTTTGCGAATGTATTCAATAAACTCGCCGATTATCTCCGCCTTGGTTATTTCAAATCCCGCGTTTCCGAAGTCTTTTTCGCTAAGTCTGCCGTCGGCGGGGAATCTGACATAATCGAGCTGTATCTCGTCAAAACCCAACTGTGCAACGGCTTTCGCCACAGCGGCAATATATTCCCATGAATCCATATTGTATGGGTCGAGCCATGCCACGCCGCCTGCGTCTTCCCATGTCGCGCCGTATACATCTCGTATAGCAAGTTCGGGGTGGAGTTCGCTCCATATCGGGTCTTTGAAGCAGACCAGACGGGCTATTGTGTATATGCCGTTTTCTTTGAGGCGCGATACTAGTCTGTCGATGTTCGGGATTATATTGTAACTCGCGGGCAAAATGCTCTCATCGCCGCCTATGAACGTAATTTGTCCCCTGTCATCCTTCACGTCGATGACAAGGGAGTTGATTTCGGTTGTATTGCATATTTCGATATACTCCGCGATATTGCTTTCAATACCTGCGGTCCATGCGTCAATATAGAGCCCTTTAACTTTAACTGCGGAATTAGCAGGCGTCGGCGCATCATCCGAAGCTGCGGGTTCATGGCTTATTTGCGTCTCGCGGGGAGTGTCCGAGGATGTCTGAGGAGTCTGGCTTTCAGTAGTCGGCTCCGGCTCAGAGCTTCCGACATCCCCGTCAGTCTCGCGGCTCAAATAGTATCTGACCCCTAAGAAAATGGCACATGCGACAAGGATAGACACAACGGCAAACAACGACGCAAGCGGTGCCCGCTCACGCCCGCGCTTAGTCCCATAATAACGCGCCCTCCGTTGTTTCCGCCCAGCCAAGTACAATCACCGCCTTCAACAAGTAACAAGTAACAAGTAACAAGTAACAGTTGACTTCTGACCCATGATCCCTGACCTCTGACCCCTGTCCCCTGACCCCTGTCCCCTGACCCCTGTCCCCTAACTCCTAACTCCTAACTCCTAACTCCCAACTAATACGCCACTCCCCACACTACCATTGTATCTGACGGTTTTCCGCAGATGGGGCAGGTTTCGCCTACGCGCTCTTGCTCGAATGGGATGCATTGAGAGGTGACTCCGGCTTCCTCTTTCATCTTCACTTCGCACTCAAGGCCTCCGCACCACATTGTTTTTATGAAACCTCCATGCTCGGCGAGGACGGATTTGAGTTCGTCGAGCGTTTTCGCGGAGCGGGTGTTGCGCGTGAGGTTTTCTTTTGCGCGGTCGTAAAGGCTGATTTGGATATCGTCAAGGAGCTTTGGCACATGGGCTTCAAGTTCCCCAAGAGGAATATTTGTCTTCTCCCCTGTGTCGCGCCGCGCGGCGACGCATTGCCCGTTTTCGATATCCTTTGGGCCTATCTCGATACGCAGCGGAACGCCTTTCATCTCATATTCCGCGAACTTCCATCCCGGAGTTTGGTCCGATTCGTCGCATTTCACGCGCAGACCCGCGGTTTTCAGACGCGCCGCTATTTCCGCCGCTTTTTCAAGCACGCCCGGTTTGTGCATTGCGACGGGTATCACAATCACTTGCAACGGCGCTATTCTCGGTGGGAGAACAAGTCCGTTGTTGTCGCCATGCGTCATTATTATCCCGCCGATCGAACGGGTGGTAAACCCCCACGATGTCTGAAACGGGTGCTTTAGCGTATTGTCCTTGTCTGTATATGTAATATCGAACGCGCGGGCGAAGCCATCCCCAAAATAATGGCTTGTTGCCGCTTGAAGCGCTTTTCTGTCGTGCATCATACATTCCACGGCATAAGTCCGCTCCGCGCCCGCGAATTTTTCTTTCTCCGTTTTAACGCCCTTTACGCATGGCATTGCGAGGGTATTCTCATATACGTCCGCGTAGACGTTTAGCATCTGTTCCGTTTCCGCAATCGCTTCCTCCGCTGTCGCGTGAAGCGTGTGTCCTTCCTGCCATAGGAACTCGCGGTGGCGCAAAAACGGGCGCGTCGTCTTTTCCCAGCGCAGCACGCTGCACCACTGGTTATAGAGTTTTGGAAGGTCGCGCCATGACTGCACGGTTTGCGCCCAGTGGTCGCAAAACAGCGTTTCGGATGTCGGGCGTATGCACAGGCGCTCTTCCAGCTCTTCGCTTCCTCCGACTGTCACCCATGCGCATTCAGGGGCAAATCCGTCTACATGGTCCTTTTCTTTCTGCAGCAGCGACTCGGGTATAAGCAGCGGCATAGAGACATTTTCATGCCCAAGCTCCTTAAACTGCCTGTCAAGTTCGCTCTGGATATTCTCCCAAATTGCATATCCATAAGGACGCAGGATGAAGAAACCTTTCACGCCGGAATATCCTATTAACTCAGCGCGTATTACGACATCTGTGAACCATTGCGCGAAGTCGACATCCATATCGGTTATTTGCTCCACTTTTCTTTCTTTTGCCATGTCAAATGCTCCTCAACTGATAATTTAATTGGTATATTTATATATTATACCCCACTTGTCAAGTAGGGCAAGGAATTTGCGGGCTACAGGTCGCAGGATATCGATACTTTATGTGCGGTGCATGGGAAAAGTCGCATTTCTGTTTCCCTTTCGCTGCGAGGGCGCATCCATGCGCCCACTCGCGCGCTATCTCACTTCGCTGCGGACTTGCGCCGCACTTCGTTTGCGCGCGTCTCGCGCTCAGTGTAAC
>Ga0099364_10008870_pt1 | contig 14058 bp, 7 predicted proteins | sample TergutTh196P3_FD_73070 | JGI IMG/M metagenome (GOLD analysis project Ga0099364, IMG submission 73070) | Microcerotermes parvus P3 segment gut microbial communities from Pointe-Noire, Republic of the Congo - Th196 P3 | ecosystem: Host-associated > Arthropoda: Insects > Digestive system > Gut ...
CAACGAGATACTTTGTAACCTTGAAGAAGATGTTGGGACTTCTCAAATTGATATAATACTATTCTTAGGTGACTTTGTTTTAGCAATTGAAAACAAAATTCATGATGAAGCAATAGCTTTCGGGCAACTGCAAAAGGAATATGATGGACTTTTACAAAAATTCCCTGACAAAACCGTGGTGCTTCTATACCTTGTGCCGTACATAGGCGGTGCTGCCGATACTGAGTATAACAGTTTCGTTAAATCTGTTAAGCCTCCGCATAGTTCAATGCTCTTGACATGGGTGGGAACTATCAGCGGAATAATACACGATATTTTGCATGAACGCTCTACAGACAAGAGTTTAGTTCCGCAAAGAACATCAGTCATTCTACAAATGTTGCATGAATTTATTAACGACAGATTCAAAGGGTATGATTTCATGCACAGGATTAATAAAAGCGGAGAGTATTTGCGTCTTTCTTATGCGGAGTTAAAAGATAAGGATTACGGGTTTGTAGGTGTAGAAAATGGCATGGGTGGTCTTTTGAAATTGAGCAAAGAAGCAATCCAAAGCAGACTTTTCCCATTTGACACGGTTAAGGTCAATGTTTTTTGGATACCACTAAACGATTTTCTTGTCACAGTTAAACGCAAACTTTCCGAAAATGCAGATTTTCAAAGTACGCATGGCCAAACAAGCAGAGGTGGTTCTTCTCCGGGTCACATAGGGAAGTTTAATGCGACAAGCATTTATGAAATGGTCTGCGCACAGGAAAATGTACAATTTTATATCGGGATAAAGGGTGGAGAACGCGCATTATTGGCTATGGAGCGACACGAAATTGATAGTATGTCGCCTAAACAAGTAACAACAGGAGAACAACCCAACAGCCAATGGATTTCCGGCGAAAGATACAGAGAAATTTATGAAAACAAATTTCCGGAAAGGAAGCAACAGTGACAATAATCGAGCGCTATCAAAACTTAAAGAAGAAGGTTGTAGACCGCTCCACCTCTTTTGCTGAACTGATGGAGCATTTTGAAAAAACACAGCATGGTTGACAGCACCGGCATCCACGACGGGCAGTATGTAGATGATAACCGCTCCGTAGCACAGAATGAACGACCGTTGACGTTGCTGTTGCAGTATGCGGATAACTGGAGCGGATTTGTAATTGAGGAACATACGAAAGGTGATGCGTGATTTTTGAACCCAATTCCGGTCGTCAGTGGCGTACCGGATAACGAGTTGAAATGTATAATTGAACACAGCTATTGCCTGATAAAGCCAAAAATGAAGAAACAGAAAGATAATATATGCTTATCTAGTACGGCAGAGATAAAACGGAATTGTTGAGGAAGAATAATGCACATATGGTAAGCCGATGGAAAACGTTGAAATAACATAATCAACAAATCGTTTTATATGCAGTTTTATAACCCTCACTAATCCTCCGGCTTGACAGGGCAGATGTTTGTCATCTGCTTCCAACTGCACCACCCAACTCCTCCCATACTTCAACGGGTTTCATTGGGCGGATTGTGTTTGGTAAATCGCCGGAGTCTGTGTCGAACGCGCATACCGGTTTGTAATCGCAGAATGTGCAGGCGTTGTCGTTTGCATCGTTGTAGTATGGTGTGCAGCCTGTGTTGCCGTTTACTATCTCGCTTGATGCGCGGCGCAGCATCTGCCAGACGTGTTTTGATAGAAGCGTTGTCTGATATTCGCTGATGAAGCTGTCGCCTAGTTTTATGCCATCTTTCGTGTATTTTACCGGGAGATATTTCTTTTCCGCGCTGTTTTCCATCGCATCTAAGACTCTGGGATCATTTAAAATTAGCCCGTTGCGCCTAGTTTCTTTCTCGCGTGTTTTCCTGACTTGCTCCTCAGTTGCGTTTCGCGATGCTTGCACAACCTTGTCCCTTGCCGGGATATATAATACGCCCGCAGGGATTATTGTTTTAGAGCCGGAATACGTATCTACTCCGTCATCCCCGCTGCTTGCGCTGTCGAGATATCTTCCCACTCCGAGTTTCTCCAAGGCAAAGAGATAAATAAGCATCTGCATGTCACGCCCATGCAAGACATTTGTCATGTTTAGAGTTTTCTTGCCTGTCTTATAGTCTGCCACACGCAAGTATAGTTTGCCTTCGTTCTCCCATACATCAACTCTGTCAACAAAACCGTTGAGTTTTAAGCCCTCAAAGTCTTGATGGTCAATGATAGTAGAAGACGTTTCGTCCCTCAGATTGGCAATATCGAGTTCAAAGGCAAGTGGTTTGAAATCCGAGTCCTTGAGTTCACCCAGCATGTCATTCACAATGCGTTCCGCATCCTCCCCAAGGCGGCGGTACAGGTAGATGAAGCGCTCGTTTTTCCCGTTAAATCCATGCAAAACATCACCGGCGAACTTCTCCACATACCTTTGGGTTTTTCCTCTGGCTTCTTCCTCATCCGCGTTTTTGAATCCTGTGGTATCGTTTATTTCCGCGAACACGTTTTCCAGTATGTAATGCATAAACGTGCCGACTGTCATCGCATCAAACTCAGCGGGTGTGCGCGGTCTAAGGCGAAGTCCTGAGTACATAAAATACTGATATGGGCATGAATAATACTTATCCAGCCGCGTTGCTGTGAGGGTTGGTTTGAGTCCGTACAGACGCTGCGCGACTTCAGCGGATAAGTCCCCCCGCCCCCTGTTAAGCAGTGCGTCGCTGACTTGCAGTTTCTCGGCTGCATCATTGCTTGTGCGGTTGAAATACTCTCTTGCGGCGGCGGCAAGCGGGCTGTTATTTGTATTGCCATAAAATGACGCAAGCTCCAGGCATGGTACGGGAGCGGCTGACATGTATTCCTCTTCGCGAAGCGTTTTTTCTTCGATATTGAACATGGTTTTCAATCTTTTGACTATCATAGATGGGCGGTTGCCACCGGATGTCGGATATGTGAGAACTAGCTCATCGGATGGCAGAGTCAGTGTTGAGTAAATCATATTCATCTCACGACTCAGACGCTCTTCAAAGCCTGCGGGTATAAATACGCCAAACTTCACAAGTTCCCGACGCTCGTTGTCCGAAAGTATTCCACCGTGCTTAGAGAGCATTGGCAGGTCTTCATCCGTCGCACCTAAGAGTATCAGGCACTTGAGATTGCGGCGGCGGTTCATCTCCATGCCTCCTAGCATCGTCCTATCAAGCGTTGCCGGAATCGCCCCTACATCATAGCGGGATAGCGTCAGCATGAATAGCTTCCTGAACTCAAGCGGGCTGATAGGAGGCTCCGATTTGGGCGAAGACTGAGCCAGTATCATGTGCATTTGTTCCATAGCAGTTTTTATTATGTTCCATGTCTGCGCGTACTCGTCGGCAAGGCGTTTCTCGCCGCGCTTTTCTAGTGTTTCCGCTTTTGATGCGAGGTTTTCCGGCAGCTTGATATCGTTTAGATATTCGTACATCGCGCGTAGTTTCTCTGATGTTCGAGCATCGCTTTTTATCCCATCGCGCAGTCGGAGAAGGGGCTTCGTTATTCGCAGTCGCAGTTTGTTCAGGCGAAGCAGCAGTTGGTTTGGCATCGTTTCAGAACCCTTGTTTCCCCCATATCCCTCCGGGGGGAGTTTCCAATCGCGCAGCCACATCGAACCTTTTATGCCCCATTTTAGGACATAGTTCTCCAGTAATGCGCTCTCGTCTGCCAAAATGCCTGTCAGTCCTGTTTTTAGATATCGGAAAACAGACTTGTACCCCCAATTGGACGAAATAATCTCCATAGCTGCATCTATCAGCGCAATTGGCGGCTTGCTGAGTATTTCAGTTCTGCCCCCTGAGAAAAACGGTATGCCATACTTTTCAAATATGTTCTCGCATATCGAGCTGTACTTTCCCCAGTCTCGTGCCATAACTGCTATATCCCGCCATCTGTTTCCCGAGCGCACTAGCTCCCATATTTTCTGCGCCGCGTGTTCGCATTCGCTGTATCTTGATGGGGCTGCGTATATTGTGATTGCACCGTGTTCATCATCGGGGCAGACGGGTGGGGGGTCATGGTCGAAGAGATGCTGTTCGATGGTTAGGAGCGGGGGTGCAGATTGAGTGTCTTGCCGCAAGGGCGTTGCTCCGGTTCTACCGTGCGGGGGTGTGGTACGCTGCGATGGGGTGGTGCTCTCAGTTTCAGGTAGGTTGATGCTTTCATTTGTCTCCGCTATACCCGCTGACTGTCTATGCAGTTCGGTTATGCTGACTGATATAACATGTTCTGTTGCAAGCCTTGTTAGCTGCTCAAAGGTGTTGCGTGGAAGGGTGAACACTTCGTTATCATCGTTTGGGTCATAGGTTAGGCATATGGTCATATCTGCTTCTTTGCGCATAAGTTCCTCTATGACGCTGAGTTCCTGCGCTGTAAAGTCGTTGAAGCCGTCGAAGTAGATGTGACCTCCGTTACCGACCGTGCTTTGGCTTATCATTTCCGCTAGGCGAGACATTTGATCCGCTCTGTCCCCGCTTGGTGCTCGGGTGTGCAAAATGCTTTCGTATGCGCTGTATATCAGGGATAAGTCTCGCAGTTTGTCGCTGAGCGGGTTATGCGATTGATCTGCTATTTCTTCCAGCCGCTCGGGTGAGAGGTTTATTGTCTTAAATTCCATGATGGAGTTGTGCATGTTTTCGAGTATTTCCGTCCGTAGACTTTTTGCCCCGAATGCTTTTAGGGATAGCGCAACGCTGTCTATCGCGCTGTGCAGCACGAGCATTTGTCCCCCGGCATCAAGCATTTGCCGTGCATCCACCCCTGTCTCGGACAAGACGTGTCTGCATAAGCGGTTAAAGCTCATAGTTTCGCCATGCAGCGATAGGCTGTCTCCGCAAACCGCGCATAACTGCCTTTCCGCGTCATGCGAGTATTGCTCCGGTACTATAAGCAACAGGCCTGTTTCGCCGGATTCCATCCTCTTTCGGATGTCTTTCATCACGTATTCTGTTTTTCCGGTTCCCGCTCTACCACAAATTATTGTAAGCAAAGTTTTGTCCTCCTTGAGATCTATCCTTGTGAATTATATTAGTAAATCCCATTTTCGTCAAGCCTACTTATTCACCGGCGATAGTTGCAAATCGTTGGGAATAGGTATATAATACGCATCAATTGATTATTTTGTACTTGGAGTAACTGTCATGGAAATGCGAAAAATATCGGCGATACTTTTAGCCGTCATAGCTTGTTTCTTTATTCTCATTAGCGTTAATGCTTGCGGAGATGACGCGCCATTGGATGATGAGTTGGATACCACTGAGCCGCCGGAGGAAGCTCCCCCGCAGCCCGATGAACTCCCCTCTGATATAATTATGGATGACCCCGAAGCGCAGCCCCAACCTCCGCCACCAGTCTATCCGGGGCCGGATGTCGAGCTGTTTCCGTATGATGGAGTCGTTGAGCATCTTTTCTTCCATGAAGTTATTGCTTGGCCTGAGCTTGCATTTGACGGAGATTCTCGCCAAAAAGGCTTCGACGATTATATGGTGACGGTTCTTGAGTATGAACGGGTTTTGGAAAGCCTTCACAGCAAAAACTTCATTCTTGTTGATTTAAACAATATTTGGTCTGAATACACAAACGATGAGGGTCAGCAGAGAATGCGCAGGAATACCCTCATGCTACCCGAGGGTAAAAAACCGCTTGTCCTGTCATTTGACGACATCAGTTTCTATAAGTATATGACAGGGAACGGTTTCATGTCGCAGCTTTTTGTCGGCGATGATGGGGATATTTGGGCGACCGGCTCGGGTCCCAGCGGCAACGTTGTAGTATCACAGGATTACACCGCTGTGACTATTCTTGACAGGTTCGTCAGGGAGAATCCCGATTTCTCGCTTTATGGGATAAAGGGTTGTATAGCGTTGACAGGTTATGAGGGCATCCTTGGATATCGCACTCAATTCGATATTAATAACGATACATCCGAAGCTAGGCTCGAACGAATGCTGGAAGTTGCTCGGGTTCGTCCTGTCGTGGAGCGCTTGCTAGAAACAGGCTGGTATTTTGCGACTCACAGCTATGCGCATATTGGTCTCAACGACTCTTCGCTTGATAAGGTGACGATAGATGCGTCGCGATGGATGGAGGAGGTCGGGTCGCTTGTTGGGGAAACAAAAATTTTCATATATCCATTTGGCTCAAGGCTCGATGGCAACGATGTCTATAACACAGGACCTTCGCTCCAGTTCTATCATGATTTAGGTTTCCGCATTTTCGCGGCTGTTGGCAGGGAGCCGTTCACTAGAATAAAGCCTGATATAGCGGCTGTCATGCTCGATAGGATGAATGTCGATGGCATCACCCTCCGGGGCGCTCGGGATCGGTTTTTAAGGTTCTACGATGCAGCGGAGGTATTCGATGATTCGCGCCCGAATTACGGGGTGAATTGGGGGATTACTGATAATGGTGAGTCTGATGCGGTAAGCGAAGAGGATATGGAAGATAGCAGGGAGTTGACAGAATTCAACGAGGACGCAGCAGATGAGGTCGATGAAGTCACTGATGAGGCCGAAGACCCTGATGATGTGGGCGAGGAGAGCGATCCAGACCAGACGTAGTATTCTAGGGGAGGCGTTTTAGCATTTTGTAACCGAATCGTAACCGTTTATATGTCGGTGGGCAATTTACTTGACAAAATTGCCCACCCTTTTTTGCGTTTTGGGCAATTTACTTGACAAAATTGCCCGTGCAATTTGAAAAAAAACGCTATATAATAATTTCACAACCTGATTCACCCCAATACCCTAATGCGGACAAGCCGCAGTTGTCAGTAGACGAAGGAAACAGTTTTTTCCATTTTGGACGGCACCTAAGCAGGAAGACCCCAGAACACTAGCACCAAACACCCAACACATACAAAGCGGCTAACACCCGCAGAAAGGCCAGGTACTCACAATGAACACCAAAACCAAAACAACCAAACTCCTATCCATTATCCTAATCCTGACCCTGCTATTCTCGCTAACCACCTTGACGGCCTGCCAAGACGACGGACCGCAGCAAAACACGCAGCGACTCGACGGCTCATTGACACCAATCGCGGACATCTACGAACCCAGCCCGCCAAGCAATCCCCTAAACATGCCAACCGTCCCCGCGAAGAACATCACACCCGGAACCTGGGCAGTATACATATACCTATGTGGCACAGACCTGGAAACCCGCGCAGGTATGGCAACGGCCGACCTTATCGAAATGACGAGAGTAACGCTCCCTCCCAACGTGACGGTCGTTATCGAAACAGGCGGCACAGAAACATGGAAGAACGACATCATCAGCAACGACCAACGGCAGAGGTATCTCTACACAGGAAACTCCCTAAGACTAATCGAGAGCCTGCCCCTCCAAAGCATGGGTGACCCATATACATTCGCGGAGTTCCTATACTTCTGTAACGACAACTACCCCGCAGAGAAGCAGATGGTTCTTCTCTGGGACCACGGTGGCGGGAGCCTCATAGGAATCGAGGTTGACGAAATCCACGGCGACGACACAATGACCTTGCCCGAGTTCCGAGACGCCATAAACTCCGTTCCGGCAGTATCGGGGCAATACGAAGTGGTCGGATTCGACGCCTGCCTGATGGCAACGGTGGAAATGGCAGACATACTATATGGCCGCGCAAACTTCATGATTGCATCCGCCGAATACGAGCCGGGCATAGGCTGGGACTACACAGGGTTCCTCGCAGCTCTGGCCCAGGACCCGACCACGGACGGCGGACAGTTGGGTAGAGCGATATGCGATGCCTACTACGCTGCCTGCACAGACCATGGAGTGGAGATGGAAAACACCCTCTCAGTCGTAGACCTAACCCGCGCCGGACCCCTGCTGGCAGCATACAAAGCGATGGGCGACGAGCTGTTGATAATGGCCTCGCTGCAAAAAGAATCATATATAAGCGAAATAGGCCGAGCAGCCCGAGAGGCACTGATGTATGGTCGCGAATTCTATTCAATGATCGACCTGGGGGATTTCGTGAAAAATGCGCTCCACCTCCTGCCACAAACAGGCCAGAGACTCCTTGATGCCATTGATAACTGCGTGTTATATCAAATAACAGGCTCCCTTCGCGCAAGGTCAACAGGATTATCCTTCTTCTACAACATCGATGGGGGCATCTGGGCAATAAGCCGCTACAGGGATATCGGCATTAACCAGGCTTACGTATATTACAACGAATACGCATACACAGGTCAAATGCCCGATGAAGCTGTCGTCTACTTGCAGAACCTGGCGGAGCAAGCTAACCAGCAACCCCCGGAAACAACCCCGCTCATCGACACCTCCGACCTGGGGCTAGAAGGCTTCCCCGTGCAAATCGGCTCTAGCGGTCGTTGGGAACTGAACATTGGCCCCGAGAGGGCGGCAAATCTATCAGCGGTATTCGTGAAGCTGATGTGGGTTTACACAGGCCAGATAGATGACGTAAACGATGGCTTCAGATTCCTCTATGGCAGAAACCGCGACCTGACAGCAGACTTCCAAAACGGTGTGTTCACCGAGGACTTCAACGACAACTGGGGCAGCATCGATGGAGAGACAGTGATAATGTTCCCGTTGAGCTATCAGCCGGGACAAGTAACATACAGGGTGCCCTGCCTGCTCAATTCCGAGGAATACGACCTTCATGTCCTATACACATACGACGATAACGGCAACGAGAACTACGAAATCCTTGGCGCATGGGAAGAGAATCTTATATACGAGGATGAAACAAATCGGATGCCAAGCAAGAATTTCCGCAAACTTGTTCCGGGCGATGTGATTGAGCCTTACCACTATCCTATGCTCCTTGACCCAACAGGCAGATGGGTGCCCGATGAACCAATGCCACTGGGAAGCACAACAATAACAGAGGACACCATATTCTACGCAGACGGCATCGGCAGCGGCTACTTCGCGCTCACATTCGAGATGATCGACTATGCCGGTAACAGCTACTCATCCGCAGAATGCAGCTTCCGCGTCAGGGAGGGCAGGATAGAGAGACTCCCGGGCGGCATAGCTCCGGTAACAACAGTCCAGCCCCCGGACACATACACCGGCCTCTACCTGACACGCAGGGAATGGCATCACGGTGGCTGGAACGAGGACATAGAGTACTACACGCTAACGCTGGACTACGACACATACGTATACGTTTCAGAAATCATTGGTATACCAAACGGCCACCTAGGTGACCAAACCGACGGCGAAGGCGCCTACACAATTCACATAATCTCCGACAACCTGGATTTGGAACAATACGTAGGCATGAACAAAGTATACTTCAAAGGCTTCTTCATTCCAAACGACACAATATTCCATCGCCGCGACATAGTTTGCCTAGTATCAGAAATCTACGAAGTATGGTAGCCCTGCAAGACGCAAAAACCAAGACACGGGGACAAGACGCGGGGACGGTTCTATTGTCTTATTATGGCGAGACAATAGAACCGGCCTCTCGTCCTAACGGTGAGACAATAGAACCGTCCCCGCGTCCTGGTCCTGGAAGAGACACTGTCATTGACAAGCGAGATTGTATGATGTAAAATGCGCTAGGTCTCGCTGTAATTGAAGGTACCCGCTCTGCTAGCCGTCGGGGGAGATTCTGACATGCTTTTTCGTTACATATTGAAGAATATGAAAAGAAGCGCGGTGACCAACGGGCTGTTTTGCTTGTTGCTTTTGTTCGCCGGGGCTTTGTTTTCTTTGGCAGCTGGGTTGTGGTACTCTGTTTACTCAACGGAGAAGAATCTTGACGAGATTATCACGACCATTGCAGTGGTTGACAACTTGGCTATGCGCAGATATGTACGTAGGGAGCTTTCCGACAACGACTGGTCGGAGTATGAACTGGAGTTGTATGAGCGATTTCTTGAAGAGCCTCCGCCGCCAGTGTTGGGAATTCTTAGTTGGGTAGACCCATTTCTGACGTATGCCACACCACGTATGCAAGCGCATTACCTAAACATTATATCTGACTTCCATAATTCGGGTCTTGTGGGTTTGGACTCTAGGCGGGTGTTCGGAGGATATGTATCCGGTCTCGCCTCTACTCCAATACACTTGACAGAACAAGCGTCATTGCATGAGTTTCTTGTGCATAATTCCCCGCAATCATCTGCTGCTTTCATTGTCTATTGCGAAGGGGTTGAGGAAGTCTACGAGTACAGCGTAGGCTCTTTGAACCGCTCTGTTATTGCGCGTTTCATTGTGGAGGAAGATATTCACCTTCATGCAGGAGCGCGGCGCACTAGGACTGTGACAGGCTATTTTCCGTATGCGAATCCGGACGGCTCGCTGCCTGTTGAGGCGGGTAAACGATATATTATTGTTGGTGACGGTTACGCGCAGGGTCAAATGAGGCCTTACTGGTATTACTCGCTCCCTTCGAATATGTTTATGCCAAATGCCTTGCGTATAATACCGATTGGTTCGAACTCTGAGCAGATTACGGTCGGTGAGATCGAGGTTATGGCACTGCTCGACAGCAATATAATACGCGAACTCATCGCCCAAAGAATTGGCGCGGAGCAATTTCCTCTGGCGCTTACAGTGCGTGTGCCACTTATGGATCAGATGATTGGTTATGAAGGATATACATGGTTTGAGATTGAGGGCAGTTTGGAAGATGCATTAGCGTCTGCATCTGGTGAGAATATCAAGACTGCACTCAGCAAAGCGGAGATTGCCACAAACAGCCTTCTGGTGATAACTTCAAGCGATATGAACAGTTTAGTCCGTTTCAACCAGCGAGCGAGTGTTTTCACGAAAGGCAGGGCAATAAACTCCTCGGAGCATAGGAATGGGGCACGGGTCTGCGTTATAAGCGAGTATCTTGCGGAGGAAAACGGGCTTTCGGTTGGGGACACGCTGCCATTGCAACTTTACCCCGCGAGCCTCAAGAGTGTGCAAACCGGAAATGACATTGTCTGGCCGCTGGATTCGTACTGTCCCGGTTTGCCAATTACCGAACCTATTGAATACACAATTGTTGGTATATTCACAGGTCCGAGATGGGAGCTCACTGAGAACGCGGTACATGCAAACACAGTTATTATCCCTGATGCTTCCTTCGAGGGCTTTGACACTGCTTTATATGGGGGCATATGGGGAGCCGATTTCAATGACCCGCCGCTCCTAAAGACGATAGTTATACCCAACGGAAAAATCCCCGAGGTCAAGGCTATTGTCGAAAGCGAACTTGGGGAGCTGGCTGCTTTCTTTAAATACTATGACCAAGGGTACACCACGCTTATGCCTGTTCTCTCGAATCTCAACACAGGGTTGATTTGGGTCTTGCTGCTTTCGGCAGTTGGTTGGGTAATCGCTGTGGTAATGTTTTCGCTATTTTATGTTGCTCGGAAAAGGCGCGATGCGATGATACTGAGCGGTATCGGCGTGGGAAAAGGGACTTGTATGCGGTGGATATTCATTCAAAGCGCCATCGTGATTATAATCGCGCAGTTGCTTGTTCTTGGGGCGACTCTCCCGGTTTATGAGAACATTCTGAACTCTTCCGTCTCTGTCGCCAGAGAGTTTACGCAGTCCTATCGCAACTACACGCTCAGCGAGATGCAGGAGGCAGGGGGTGTGGAGTTGTTCCTGCCTTTGGATAACACAAACCTGGGATTGGTTTTCACAGCAATGGTACAGACGCTGTCGCTGCTAATCACGACTGTCTTCCTGTCAATCAACGCTGCAAAGAATCGCCCATTGGGGTTACTGGGAAGAAGAGATGCGATTTGAGGTGAGTTGAGTTGGGCTATTTATTGGGCTACTTTCTTAAACGCCTCCCTCGAGAGGGTTTTAAAAGTTTATCCGTGCCAGTGCTTGCCTTGGCGCTTGTTATCCTTATCAATATAATGGGTGGCGTCAAGGCGCAAATGGAGGCGGAGTATGCGGATGTGCAGGATAACCATAGGATTTATTTTGAGGTCAGCGATGGCGATGGTACGATGAGCGACGGATTGGCAATCGGAGAAATTTTACTGCAACGCTTCATTGATTCGGAAGCTATGTGGTCACTCTCGGGGTTTATTGGGGACTTATTCCTGAAAACTTCGGTTGATATCATTGGGGTCTATGCACAATCATCGGATAGCAGCGTTGATACGGAGCATTCTGATTCCAACACATACTCCAACGCACAAGTGCTGGCGCAGATGGAAAACGCCCGCAAGGAAGTCATCGGCACACTGACAGGGGTTAGCTCTGTTGCTATGATAGACTCTCTCATGCACGACGGTGGGCAGGAAATCATGTTTTTTGATGGCTATGACGGGAGTCTGTTTGGCAGTGGCGCAATGTCGTTGGCATCGGATGAGGGTGTTATGGGGAATCGGCTTGCCGTGGTCAGCGAGAACTATTTAAACTATGTTCAGGACGGAATCCTACGCATCGCGGTCACTTCTGGCGATGATTTGCGCCGCAGTGTTGTGGATGTTGATTTGATAGTTGTCGGAACGATTGCAAATGAAGGCGCGGGTATTGTTTACAGCGATTTTCAGACAGTACGGGATTTGGGCGCGAAATCAGCCGGCAATATGCCGCCAGCTTCGCATATCAGCGGAACTCTTGCAGACAACGGCGATTTGGATGCCTTCAAGGAGGAGGCCATGCGGAGTTTCTCGCGTGTAGGCGTGTTTCTCAATCCGCAGCATTTTGCGATGACGATTTATGATGCAGATTATTATGACAAAACCGAGGTTCTGAGGCAGACGCTGTTTTTTATGGATTTTGCTACGCCTTTCGTTTACTTTATAACCATCAGCATCGGTTTTATCGCCAGTTTCCTACTGACGCGAAGGAGGAAGTCGGAGTTTGCGAATATGCGCAGCGTGGGCGTGGGCAAAAGCAAGATTTTCTGCGGAGCGCTTTTTGAGCAGACGGTATTGTGTGCATCGGGCGTTGCGCTGGGATGCTTTTTGTTCCGACTGGCATGGGGCGAAGTCTTTTTGCTGGAGTCAGCGCTTTTCCTATGGTGCTATTTGCTAGGTGCGGTTATTTCCGCAGCAAACGCCGCAAGCACGGATGTCCTAAGACTGCTGAGGGAAAAGACAACGGAATAGGTAACTTAGCGACCTTTTGTGCTGAGGAACACAAGTTGTTTGCTGTCGCTAAGTTACAATTGAAAATTGATAATTAATAATTGATAATTAAAACGGAGAACGGGGGTGTTCCATATGAAAATCTTAAAAGTTGATGGGGTTGAGTATGTTTATAGGAATAAGTATCAGACCGTACATGCGCTGGCGGGGGTCAGTTGCTCGTTTGAGAAGGGGAAGTTTTATGCTGTTGTGGGTAAGAGCGGCAGCGGTAAGACTACGCTGATTTCTATGATCGCGGGGCTTGATAACCCTACTTCCGGCGATGTTTTTTTCGAGGACAAGAAAGTTCGAAGCATTGATAGGGACAAGTACAGGCTTCGAAATGTGTCAGTCATTTATCAAGGGCTCAATCTCTTTCCGCTCCTTAGTGCGATTGAAAATGTGTCATTCCCGCTGGAGTATAAGAAAATTTCGAAGGCAATGGCGAGGGAGCTTTCCGCTGAAAAACTGCTTGCTGTTGGCATTGACGAGTCGATGCATCGCCGCCTGCCGTCCATGCTCTCGGGCGGCGAGCAGCAGCGCGTGGCGATAGCAAGAGCTTTGGCGAACAAGACGGAGATCATCCTTGCCGATGAGCCGACTGGCAACCTAGATTCAGAAAACGGTGCGATCATAATAAAGCTGTTAAAAGACCTGATAAAAACCGAGGATATATGTATCATTGTCGTTACACATGACATGGACGTGGCTGCGGAGGCCGATGTGATCATGCGCATAAGCGATGGTCAAATCGTAAGCGTAGAGGAGAAGTGAGATGTCGAACCGTATTGAATATCTGCTTTTGTTGACAAGAGCGGGCCGGTAGCCCGCTCTTGTCGGTTTGGAAGAAATGTACAATAAATGGTATTTACCCCAGGGCAAGCCCTGGACCCGCCGCCTTGCTGCGGCTTCCGCAGCAAGCTGCGGGGTATTTACCCTTTGATGTCATCACTAGCTCGGTCATGCCGCGCAAGCGCG
>Ga0099364_10008871_pt1 | contig 14058 bp, 9 predicted proteins | sample TergutTh196P3_FD_73070 | JGI IMG/M metagenome (GOLD analysis project Ga0099364, IMG submission 73070) | Microcerotermes parvus P3 segment gut microbial communities from Pointe-Noire, Republic of the Congo - Th196 P3 | ecosystem: Host-associated > Arthropoda: Insects > Digestive system > Gut ...
TCAACTGCCAGACGAGCCAGGTGTCGACCGTCCCGAAAGCCAATTCACCCTTTTTGGCCTTAGCCCTCGCGCCGGGTACCGTGTCAAGTATCCATTTTATTTTTGTAGCGCTGAAATATGCGTCAACTATCAGGCCGGTCTTGTTCCGGATATAAGGCAAAAGACCCTCGTTTTTCAGTGTGTCGCAGTATTCCGCTGTTCGACGATCTTGCCAGACTATCGCATTATAGACCGGTTCGCCGGTTTTTCGGTCCCAGACTATCGTCGTTTCTCGTTGGTTAGTGATGCCGATGGCTGCGATGTTTTCGCTGTTGATGCCTGATTTCGCAATTGCTTCGGCGGCTACGGCCACCTGCGATGACCATATCTCGCGCGGGTCGTGCTCTACCCATCCACTTTGCGGGAATAGCTGATTGAACTCCTTCTGCGCTGTGGCGCAACTCTCTCCTTTCCTGTTAAATACTATCGCTCTTGAACTTGTTGTCCCTGCGTCGAATGATAAGATAAATTTTTCCATAGTACGGTATGATTACGTTTTTAAGCGACAAAAGTAAATCTTTTTTTACAAAAAAACAGGTTTACTGAAAAAAAATCCGTATTTTTGCATAAATTTTTTTGATGTTAATCATGAGAAAATGTTTTAACCCGATATTAGTGTCGTTTTTTTGCATCATTTTGTCAACTTTTCCGCTAAGGGCGGAAAAAGTAGATGCTGAAATAGCCGGAAAGATAGCGCAGGATTATTTACGGTTGAAGCTGCAAAGACAGGATACTGTACGCCTGAAGTTTACCGCTATGCAAAGACAGGTCTTAAGTATGTCTACGCTTCCCGCCTCTGACAGTCAGGATGCCATACTTTATTATGTGTTTGACATCAAGGATGAAACGGGTTTCATTATTGTTTCCGGCGACAATGTAATCACACCGGTATTGGGATTTTCGGAAAACGGAAGTTATGAAGAAAACAACCTTCCGCCCAACTTTGCCGATTGGATGGAAAACCTGAAGGAAGAGATCAGCTATGCCATAACACAGCATCTGCCCCAAAGCGACAGGGTGAAGCAGGAGTGGGACGCCTATCTCAAGGGTGATACGTCTCTCAACGGGGACATCTTTCTCGATGATGATGAATCCGGCGATGCATCCCTCAAAGGCGATGTTACTCCATTGATGATGACGACATGGAACCAGGATGCGCCTTATTGGAACCAATGCCCCATGAGAAATGGAATGCGTTCTTTTACAGGTTGTGGCGCTACTGTTATGGCGCAAATCATGAAATTTCATCGTCATCCGGCGCGTGGTAGCGGGAAAAGCGAGGCTTACAAAACTAAATCATATAGTTTAAATATACCTGTTGTGGATTTTGAGGTCGATTATGATTGGGACAACATGCTCGATTCCTATTCGGATAGCTATACGACCCAGCAAGCGAATGAAGTAGCTACCCTGATGTATCACTGCGGAGTAAGTTTGAAAACGGATTATTCGCCCAACGTAAGCTATTCAAAAACAGAAGATATGCCCGTTGCCTTGACAACATTTTTCGGGTATGATAAGAGTATTCAGACAAAATACAGGGTCTACTACAACAATGATGCCTGGGAGGCCATGTTACTGGCGCAATTAGACGCAGGCTTACCGGTAATATACAGGGGCGGTCGTGAAGACGGTCATGTTTTTGTTTGCGACGGATATAACAGTGATAGCTTGTTTCATTTCAATTGGGGATGGGGTGGATATGCTGACGGCTGGTTTGTCACTACAGCGCTAAACACTGATATTGGAAGATTTAACACCGACCAGGCTATTATCGTCAATATCAAACCGGACGAAAATGGCGTTGCCGCCTACGATTTGGCGCTGTTTTCCACTTTTTTGACATCTTCGGCTTCAGTTCAACACAATACCCCGTTTACGGTATCTGCAAGGGTATGGAATATCGGAGAGGCGACATGCCCGGGCGGCAGTCTGGGAGCGGCGCTGTTAAACAATGAGGGACGAATAGCTGTTATTATCGGGTCAAACGCCATCGAATCATTGGAAAAAAATTATATCACTTTCCTTACTAACATCACTTGCAACATTCCGGCAAACATACCGCAAGGACAATATAAGCTGAAGGCCGTCTTTAGACGCCCCGGCGGAAATTGGGAGATTATTAATGCTTCAAAGGATTGTCAAAGCAGCATTGATATCTCGGTAGGACAAATTGCCGACGACAATGCCAACCTGAGCGCCTTGGTCGTTAATGTCGGTTCTCTAATGCCAGCGTTCAATGAAAAAACGACATCTTATTACCTCTATGTGCCCGACAGTGTGACGTCGGTTGAAGTATCGGCAACGCCGGCGGATTCCATGGCAATAGTGGATGGTACGGGTATACATTCGCTCTATGAAGGTTATAATTATATCAATGTGTTTGTCACAGCTAAGGATGGGGTGACTAAAAGATGGTATATGATAACGGTGTTACGCTCTTCAGTACCACCAAACCTGACTGTATCAACCACTTCCATGCGTTTTGCCTACTTCCCCGAGTTGAAGGAATTTACAATAACCTCCAACACAAGATGGACCGTCAGCATCAACGCTTCGTGGGCGACAGTCTACCCGGCGTCAGGCTCGAACAATAACACGATAGCAGTTGTAACTACTACCAATACAAGCGCCTTGTCGCGAACAGCCACTGTCATTGTCAGTAGTCCGGATGTGCCGACACAGACAATAACTATCACACAAACGCCTGCAAGCGAAGGGCAGACATGGGATTTAACACCGACCATGACAGCCAATCTGACGAATAACGTCCTTACTATCCGAACGAGTAAAAGTGAGGAAATGATGCCGGATTTTTCCTCTACTACCCCATGGGCCAGTCCTCTTTTGCGAATCTTATCAGCTGTGATTGAAGATGGGGTGTCTTCTATTGGAGATTTAACGTTCAAGGACTGTTACGCACTTACATCCGTGACGATTCCCAACTCGGTGACAACGATTGGGAACAGAGCGTTTGAGAAATGCTTCAGTCTTACATCCGTTACGATTCCCAACGCGACGACATCGATAGGAAGCGAGGCTTTTGCGGAGTGCTCCGCTCTTTCATCCATGACAATCCCCGGTTCGGTGACGTTTATTGGAAGCAGCGCATTTGCGAACTGCTCCGAGCTTACTTCCGTGACGATTCCAAATGCCGTGACAACGATTGAAAGTAATACTTTCAGCGGCTGTACTGCCCTTTCATCCATAACGATACCCGCCGCGTTGACAACGATTGAAAGTAATACTTTCAGCGGTTGTACCGCGCTTTCATCCATAACCATTCCCGGTACGGTGACCACGATAGGTGATTTCGCTTTCAACGGTTGCACAGGATTGGAGACTGTGACGGTATCCTGGCCTAATCCGCTACCGTTATCCGATACTTCCAATGTGTTCTCATTTAATACATCAGCCGCCACCCTGTTAGTGCCCTTAAGAACAAAAGCGCTATATGAGGTCGCCCCTGTCTGGAAAGACTTTGGCACGATTGTCGAGTACAATCCCTCCGACAACGACCCGACGCCTGCAGGTAGCGAGGCATCAAGCCCCGTCGCCGCATGGACACAAAACGACATCCTGCATATCACCGGCCTCCAACCCGGCCAGTCATTGAGCATCTACAATCTCGCCGGCCAACTTGTATATTATAATATAGTAAAAGATGCAGAGGAACAAATCCCTCTCCTCACACGTGGCATGTATATCATAGTCGCAGGTGAAAGAAGTGTAAAAGTGTTTTATTGATTTTTATTTTTTCTACGAAAAAAATAGTATTTTTGCATCAATTTTAAACCCACGATATGAGAATAAAAAACATTCATTTGAGAAACTTCAAACGATTTACGGACTTGATTATTAACAATATACCTGAAACGTCAAAACTTGTGTTATTAGTCGGTTCGAATGGATCGGGGAAATCATCTTTGTTTGACGCTTTCGGTTTAAGTGCTGCTTATATCAAGCAAGACTGCGCCATGACTGATGAATTTCTGAATTATTTTCTCAAAAATAAAAGCCGGGATTCAGAAATAAGCATCGATTTCCATAAAGGTACCCGAATCAACCTTTCAAAAGGCCTTTTTAAGAAAGATGAAGGGATAGATTCGAATACATTTTATGGCAGGACAAGCTTCAGGCATATTCCGAGATTAACAAGGACGGCTCTTGGGCAAGGAGGAACGATAGATTTTGAAAAAGATTCCGACCGCCCCAGGCTTTTTATTGAAAGGGATAATCGTTTTGAAAATGACATAGAGAAAATCACGGAAATCATTCTAAAAGACTTGTTTATTTCAAATCATTCCGGTGAAAAAATAAAAAAAAGTTATATCAATCCGATCAATGCTGCATTATCCAATATTTTTGAAGATGAAAGCAATAGTAAACTTGAATTGATAGAAATGATACCTCCTTTGGATGGTAAAACGGCTCAAATTAATTTCAGAAAAGGACATTCCGAAATCCGTTATGATTATTTAAGCGCGGGAGAAAAAGGAGTGTTCAATTTATTAATCAACTTGTTAAGTAGAGGTTCTCTCTATCGGGATTCGATTTATTACATAGATGAAATGGACTTGCATCTAAACACCAAATTGCAATTCAAAGTAATAAAGGAAATCACAGACAACTGGATACCGGAAGACAGTCAGTTATGGACGGCGTCACATTCGCTTGGATTTATTGAATATGCAAAACAAAATGAACGCGCTTCAATCGTTGATTTCGATTTTTTAGATTTCGACCTTGCCCAAACGCTGGCCCCGGAGCCAAAAGACAGTTGCCTATGAAAACGTACTGTACTCAATTGACTCAAAGGCAGAATATTCATAGAAGTGATTTGGCAAAAACAGATTGGTTTAAAAATAAAATTTCAATATTATTAAAATGAGACTGTTACATACCTCCGACTGGCATCTGGGAAGGACGCTTTATTCAAAAAAGGACAGACAGGAAGAACAGGCTGCTTTTCTGAATTGGCTGCTGATAGCGATTAAAGCTAATGCTGTTGATTTATTGATTGTTGCGGGCGACATTTTTGATACGAACACACCGTCGAACAGTTCGCAGAAAATGTATTACGATTTCTTGCTGAGAGTGCGTGATACCGGATGTCAAAATGTGGTTATAGTAGGTGGTAACCACGATTCGCCCGGATTCCTGAATGCGCCTAAAGAGATTCTTGCGGCAATCAACGTCTGCGTTATCGGAAATGCAAGCGAAAATCCGGAAGATGAAGTTATTGTTGTAAAAGATAAGGAAGATAATCCTTCGGCTATCGTTTGCGCCGTGCCGTTTTTGAGAGAACGGGATGTCAGTCGTTTTACAGATGGAGAATCCTATAGCGACCGCTCCAAACGGATTGCCGAAAATATCAGAAAACATTACGAAAAAGTAGCGGAAATTGCCGTAAACAGCAAGAGAGGATTTCAAGCCAACGAAGAAATGACTATTGAGGGATGCGGACGAGACGTCCGCGTACCCAGCGAGGGTACTCCGAACAAAAAAACCAAAAGCAATCCGGCGCCAAAAGAAGTAATAACGAGGTCACTCTTTTTCGAAACAGAAATACCCGAAACAATCCGGGATGTAGATAATCAATTGATCCCACCACAAACACCCGTGACTAAGCGACCAAAAATTCCGGTTATCGCTACCGGACATTTATCGGTAGCGGGTGGAAAAAAAGTCGAAGACGACGGCGTAAGGGATATTTATATCGGCAACATAGAATGTGTTGGAAATGAGATTTTTTCGCCGGTATTTGATTATGTGGCGCTTGGACATTATCATATAGCCTCTGTAATTGACAGGAATGTACGCTATAGCGGTTCGCCGATTCCTATGGGATTTGGCGAAGCAAACAAGAAAAAATCGGTATTCATCGTCGATTTTGCTGAAGATATCCCCGAAATTACAACGATTGAAATTCCGGTTTTTCAAAAAATAGAATCTATTCGGGGTGATAAATCGTATATACACAATCGTTTGGATGAACTGATAAAATCCGACAGTTCCGTATGGGTTGAAATAATTTACGATGGAGAGGATGTTTTCCCTGATTTAACGTCGTATGTAAACGAAATGGTAGCCCAAACGAAAATTGATATTATCCAAATTAAAAACAGGCAGCACCAGGATGATGTACTGACGCAGAACGACAATACACAATCGCTTGACGACCTCGATAAGTTTGAAGTGTTTGACATTTTGCTTGAGAAAAGCAACATCTCAACCGAAAGGAAAGAAGAACTGAAAAACCTGTACCAGGAAATCGCGATTTTAGTTGAAAGTTGAAAGATAATCCCCGTCATTGCGAGCCCGCAATGACGATATACAAAATAGTTATTCAGTTATTCAATTATAAAAAAAATGAAGCTGTTAAATCTTAAATTCAAAAATATCAACTCGCTATCAGGCAGTTGGGAGATAGATTTCTCAAAACCCGAATTTACTTGCAACGGTATTTTTGCTATCACAGGCAAAACCGGTGCAGGTAAAAGTTCGATTCTCGACGCTATCACGTTGGCGTTGTACGGCAAGACGCCGCGTGTGAACATTACCGGCCAAAACAACGATGTGATGACACGTGGCGCCTCCGATTGCTATGCCGAAATCAAGTTTGAAATCGGAGGAAAAAAATGGAAATCCGCGTGGAAGCAGGAACGCGCCCGTACCGGTTCCTTGAAACCTGTCAACCGGCTAATTGCGGACGAGACAAACAAAATATTAGCCGAAAAGGTGAGCAGTTGTGACAGTAAGATTGTTGAAATATTAGGACTTACATTTCAACAGTTTACTAAGGTGATTATGTTGGCGCAGGGTAGTTTTGCTGCTTTTCTGCAGGCAGACAGCAGAGATAAGGGAGAGCTATTAGAGCAGATAACGGGAACGGATATTTACGGCGAGATTTCACGAAAAGTTTTTGAGCGCAATAAGGCGGAAAAGGAAAAATTGGAAAAGATACTGATTGAAATCGGAGCCAACAGAATCCTTACCGAAGAAGAGATAGAGACCCTGCATAGGGAAATTGAAGAAACTACTAAGCAAAAAAAACAGATTGACAGCGATTTACAAACGCTGGAAACAGCGAAACGATGGCTCGCCGATTTGGAGAACCTGCACAAACAGATAGTGGAAGCAAGGCAAAAAATGCCCGACTTATTGCAAAACGTGGATTTGTCTCGAAGTGAAATAGAACAAAGGGAATTATCCCTGAAAGAAACAATTGCCGAAAAGGAACGCAGTGACAGGGTGATTGTGAAAGTGAGGGAATTAGACACTCAAATTGCCGAAAAAAGGAAGGCGCTTAACCTCGTTTTGCCCGCTATTACCGAATTGATGAAAACTAAAAGTCATTTAGCGCAAACACTTGACGAACAGGAAAAAAACCTGAAAGGAACACAGGATTTACTGCAAAAAAAACAGGAGTGGGCTATGATAAACGTACATTACGAAGCGTTGACGGGAGAGCTTGCCGTCATCGAAAATCATCAAAACCAAGTGAATAGTTTACTGAGTGAATACAAAAGCCAAACGAATGAATGTGAAAAGGCAAAAAAAGAGTTGCAAAACAGGATTTCCGATTTAAAACTGACACTGACGCTTTTTGCCGAAAAGGAAAAAGCGTTGTATGAGAAAGAGCAGGAGTTTTTGATAAAGAAAACAGAATTGTCGGCTATGCTGGCCGGAAAAGAATTAGCTGCTTATCAGGAAGAAAAAGAGAATCTAATGTTATTGAACGGCTTCCTAAAAACCCGGATTGAGGTAGAAAAAGATTTGTCCGAAACTGAAAAAAATATAAACAGGTACCATACGTTTATCATTAATGCCGAAAATTCGGCCAATGATTTTTCACAAAAGATTACGGATAACCAGACAAGAGCCGAAAATCTGAAAAGTCAAATCCAACTGTTAGACGAAAATATCAAACTAACCAAAACAATTCAAAGTTTGGACGAACACCGAAAATCGCTCAAAGACGGGAAGCCCTGTCCTTTATGCGGCTCTTTGGAACATCCGTTTGCGCTTGGCAACGAACCCCAAATGGGCGCAAAAGAAACGGAACTGAAAAATATGAAAGCAAAGGAGCAGCAACTTACCAATACAATTCGTCAAGATGAAAAGACTTTGACGAAATTGATCTCCGATAAAGAAAATATGCAGATAAATAAGGAAAAAGCGGAAACCCTTTGGGGGGAAAACAGCAGAAAACGGGAAACGATTACACGCGAAATCAGTCTCTTACAACCTGACTTCACCATCCCGACAGGCGACGACCCACTGATAGTACTTGAAAAAATGCAGGCAGAAAAGCAACATGCTTACAAACAGGTCGCTACCCTGATTGCTAAAGCGACAGAAAGCGAAAAAACGCTCAGGACGATTCAGGATAAGGATATCCCCCAGTTACAACAAGCCAAACAAACAGCCGAAAAGGCTAAAACCGATGCCGAAACGAATCAGAAATTGAGCGAACAGAAAGTAGCTAATTTTACCATACAGGTGACAGAGGCCGGGAAAAAATACACGGAAAAAAATGCAGAACTGCTTCATCTCCTTGCAGGATATGGCGCTACCAATATCGAAACATTACGGAAATTCCTGAAAGATTGGAACGAAAATAAAAAAGCGGTTGAAATCCTGAAAGAACAGATTAGCAAATTGGAGCGCACACAGGCCTTAACTAATTCCGAGATAGGAAATAACCAGACGCTTATGGCGGCCAAAACACAGGAAAAAGAACGCATTGAAGCGGAAAAACAATTAATTTCCACAGCGCGTTACGAATTGTTTGGCATCAAACAAGCCGAAGAGGAAGAAAAACGCCTGAAAGATTTGGTAGACAAAGCGGAGAAATCAAAAGCGGATGCAGAAAAAGCGAAAACAAACGCCATCACCGAATTAGCAAAAAATCAGGCTATCATCACAGAAAAAGAAAAAGAGCTTTCTGAAAAACAGGCAGCAAAAATGACCGAAAAAACTGCCGAAGAACTGCAAACAGAATATGCAGAAAAAAAACAGCTGAGCGACCTCTTGTCTCAAAAAATCGGAGCAAACCGTCAGGCATTAGATGCCAATGAAGAAAGACTGCAAAAAATTCGTACAAAATTGGAAGAGAAAGATTTACAACATCAGATTTGCGTCAAATGGGGTAGCCTGAATGAACTGATAGGTTCGCAGGATGGTAAAAAATACCGCAATTTTGCGCAGGCACTGACCTTTGAATTTTTAATCGGATTGGCGAACCGACAACTGCTTAACATGTCGGAACGCTATGTCCTTAAAAGGGTTGGCGATGCTCAAAATCCCTTTGAATTGTCGGTCATTGACAAATTTCAAAATTGTGAGAGACGAACGGTCAAAAACCTTTCCGGCGGCGAGACATTTATTGTTTCCCTCTCTTTGGCGTTAGGCTTGTCGAATATGGCAAGTAGAAACATGAACATCGACACGATGTTTATTGATGAAGGTTTCGGTTCGCTCGATTCCGACTATCTTGATGTCTCGCTTTCCGCCTTATCAAACCTCCAAAACGAAGGCAAGCTGATAGGCGTCATTTCCCACCTGTCTGAACTGAAAGAGCGTATCGCTACCCACATAGCCGTCATCCCCAAAGGCGACGGTCATTCACGTATTGAAATGTGATTTCTAAGGAAGGACATATAAATAGGGAACACCCACATCGAACCGGCCTTTTGACAGGAGTTCCGGTATTTGATTGCGTAAAAATGTCAACTCGAAAGTGCCGGAAAGTATGACGCGGTTTTCCTGGTCGTTGATTCGTAGTAGTTGAGCACGCTTAAAAAACAAATCACCGGATAATAAAACGACGTCTTCCATCTTGGAACTTCGCATCATAGTCAGTTCGCAGGATGCATCGGTCAGGTCGATATGTTTTTGATGTAACGCCAATAAATCATTAAACTGATTCATCGGTTCGTCGACGGGAAAAGAAAAGTACAACGTCATATCCTCACCACTTCCATACGACGAATAACCCGTACCGATACGACCGGATAAGGTAAATGTCATCATCCCGTTCTGCATGACTATTTTGCAAGGTACTATCGTATTCGTTGAGTAAAAATACATCCTTTCGTATAGCGCGCCAAACGAATTATATCCCCTTTCGCTATAGGCAGGCAGGTTTTTGTCGGCCTCATCGGGAATGAAAACAGTCTGTTCCATCTCATTAAGCTCACACGAAGCTAACAGCCAGATAAATAATAACGGGATAATTAAATAACGGAAAAACGGATTTTTTTTCATTTTTGCTGGGGTGTATGTTTGTTATTTATAAAGGTAGAAGTACGGAAAACTGCATTCCGAAACCTACATCGGGGTCGACAAAGGCATGTTTTCGTTGTGCGATAATAAAACCGGGGAATTGAAACTCCAAATTGAACCAGGGGTCTTTATTCCTGCCCCATCGTAATCCGAATGCAGGGAACACGAATCCGCTGAAAGTGCAGGGGTTCGCGATTTGACTTTCGACCTCGCCGGCGTATTTGGACATTTGAGGGTCATGAAAATCAATTGCATATTTCGTCGAAAAGCGATAATTCAAGGCGCCCCCTATCTTGAAATAATTCTTAAGAAAACGATCGTTTTTTTTGGGGAAAATACGTATCTCTAATGGCAGGCTTACATAATAATTTTTTTGATTCATGCTTCGTATGGATACATAGTCCGAACTTTGCTCGTCCTGACGTAATAACCAGATAAAAGAAGTATATTTTTTATTATGGTCTAATTTTGCCGAGGTCTGATAAAAACGAAGCCCGGAGGATACACCCATCTTGTTTTTAAAAAATAAAGCTTCATACTTTATACCCACATACATCTTATTAATTGCCTGATAAGATTCGAAATAATACTCACTATAATAATCATCAAAAAAATAAGGCCCAGTATCGTAAGCTTCAACTGATTTGACAGACCGCACGCGGTCGGGTATAATCGTACTTCCGAAAAATTCATGAAATCCCATTTCGAATCCTATCCGGCTATTTATTTTCCGTTCTTTTTCTTGCGCCTGTATGGATAAAGTTAATAAAACGAATCCACATCCAATAATCATTTTTTTCATATTATTCAGGTATATATCTAATAGACGGAAATAGCGCTCAAAATGTTGCATGAAACATAAAAAAAATGAAAAACTTTTGTATAACGCTCAACTTGTGCTATCTTTGCACAATTACTCATAACTTATAATTGATGCTTGTATGAAATTTTACGCTCTATTGTTTTTTCGTTTACCGAAAGTTTTGTTGCTTATTCTCGCTTGTAAAAGTTACGGGCAGGACGTCACGTCGAAAATCGACCAAAATGACCTGAGAGAGTTCATTAAAACGCTTTCTTCCATACAGTTCGAAGGGAGAAGCGTCGACAATGACGGACAATTAAAAACGCAGGAGTTCATCATGGACCGGTTTAAAACACTTCAAATAGAGCCTTATTCGTCCGAAGGTTATTTAGAAAAATTCCCTTTGAATCAGACGGATAAGGGTGAGGTCTATCTGAAAACAAAAAACGGTCAGACACTTCACAATTACGACCGCATGGTATTTACGGGTGATATTCCGCCAATCAAAACAATAGAAAGCCAAATAGTGTTCGGAGGTTACGGTACGGAAGAAGAATTGAATCAGGTGAGTGTAGAAAACCGTATCGTGTTGATATTAGCCGAAAGCTCAAGTGGTGATTATGAAATCAAGAAAAGACTTGAAGCGCTTAATGCGAGTGGGTTAATTTATTTTCATAAGGATGATAAACCGTTTAAATCTACAAAAAACCTGCTTAAGGATGTTCATTACAGAAAAAGTTATTCGTTATCAAACCGTAATACTTTCGACCTGCAACCTTCGGAGATTCCCTTCCTCTACTTCCTAATGATACCCGAAGCGGAAGTGAAAAATGTTATGGGTATGTCTAAAAGTAAACTTATCAATCTGGCTAACAGAAAGAAAATCAATAGAGCGCCCGTATCTGAAATAAGCGTTCATTTCGAGCAGGCTAAAAAAACGATTGAAACAGCTAATGTTCTTGGCGTCATCAGGGGCGAAAGTCCTCAGACAATTATCCTGTCGGCGCACTACGACCACATGGGTACGGAAGATAACCGACACTATCCGGGCGCTGATGATAATGCTTCTGGCATAGCTGCGATGCTTGAAATTGCCGAGGAGTTTAAGCAATACGACAATCTGAAATATTCGATGATTTTCCTTGCTACCACAGCCGAAGAATGTGGCCTGTTGGGGTCGTCTTACCACGTCAACCATCCTGATTTTGACCCTGATAATGTTGTCTGTAATATCAATTTGGACATGATTTCGAGGTGCGACAGCAGGCAAACCGATTGCAACTATCTTTATTGTATAGGTAATAACCTGTCTGAAGCGTTAGACAGCCTTGTAAGTGAGGCCGATGAACTTTTCCCAAACTGCATGTGCGACTATTCCGAAAACAATTCCAGCATTTTTGTCCGCACCGACACTTACAATTTTTCAAAAAAAGGAATTCCGGCCATTTTGTTTTTTGCCGGTTTCCATGACGACTATCATAAGCAGACCGATACGATAAATAAAATCGATTTCGACATCTTAGAAAATCGTGTCCTGCTAATCAACGAAATAATCAAACTCATTCAACGAACACCAAACCCCATTCGGAAGCCTGTCTTCTAATGACCCCATAATATAATTAATGTTCACGCGCGCGTACATTAATTTATATGCACATCAGCTAATTGACTGCGCAGAAACAAGATTTCTTCCTTTTGGCTTTGAATTGTATTATCATAGCTTATTATCAGTTTATTAGTCAATTTTTTATTTTCTTCAAAGCTATTTATCAACTTGTTAGTCATTTCTTTATTTTCCTGATAGTAATTTTCAAATTCCTGATGACCTATAAATGTCCCCTGTTCGTGATTATGCTGATGATAATCTCTTTTCGGCTCAAAATCAACTAATTCTCTTGCTGAAACTTTAAGTTCCTTTGCTATTTTGAGGAATCTCTCCAAAGAAAGAGACGAAAAATTCTCTTCAATTTTTCGGTATCCGGCCTCCGACAGTCCTAATGCATCGCCCATAGCCTCAAGCGAATGCCCTTTCTCTTTTCGAGTAACCTTTATTCGCTTTAATACTTCATTAAGTTCTTGTTTTACATCAATTTTTTCCATATAGTCTTCAATTTTTTGCAAAAGTAATGATATTTATTTAAAAAGTGCGGATTTTCTTAAAAAAGTAATGATAATGTAGGAAATTAAGTCATATCTTTGTATTCAGTTTTAATACCAATGTGCATTTTGATAATCACAAGTATTTAATTAGTAGCAGTATGGGAGGAATTGAATTGAGAGAAAAAATGAAACGGAAGTTGGAGGAGATCGCCGAAGTTTTATGCGATTCGACTGATAAGTTCGATTGTCCGGGCGTATTGGCAAGCGTTTCGGGACTTGCTCTCTTCATGTACGAATATACGATAAAAATCTTTTATTTCCCGCTAATATACTTGATCTTTGCCTGGTTTTATAAACCAGGCCTTGTCATAAATACAACCGGTTATTTCAAATTGCACAGGTTACAATGCCATATCAGAGCAGTGCTGCTCTGCCCTTCCGGCAGGCTGCCGTAAAAATCGCCGCCGGAAGGGGAAAAGGTTGCACAGTCCATGCAACCGTCGGAACAAAATCCTAACAAGGGTTACTTTCCTTTGTGAAAATCGAAATAATCCGGGCTTGCGGCTTCTGATTCGGTTAATCGCAACGAATCGGAAAAACGAAAACAAGTTGGCAGCGCGTTGCCGGCATGATGTGACAAAAACATAATTACAATTGATCATCTTTTGTGTTGTTGCTTACATCGCGATTACCCAGGTATTACCGCGTACCTAAGTCAGGTTGGGGCTCTGAATGACCAGCAATCATTCACACCTACGCGGAGAGGTAAAGAAGATCGAGTGATTCTTTAAAATTTATATTATGCATAGAATTGAAAATTTTAAACT
>Ga0099364_10008872_pt1 | contig 14058 bp, 10 predicted proteins | sample TergutTh196P3_FD_73070 | JGI IMG/M metagenome (GOLD analysis project Ga0099364, IMG submission 73070) | Microcerotermes parvus P3 segment gut microbial communities from Pointe-Noire, Republic of the Congo - Th196 P3 | ecosystem: Host-associated > Arthropoda: Insects > Digestive system > Gut ...
GATGCGGTTTGGTGTGTGTATTCATTTCTACCGAGCGACACATCTCTACGAGATGTGCAAGGAATGATTTTATTAAAACCGACTTTTTGGACTGCCGTCATAAATGATCGCTATCCGAAAACCTATTGCTGTTGTGAAACTGCAAAATTGTCCGAATGTACCCAATCTGTACTTCCCGTAGGGAACTAGGCTTTGTAGAAAATGATGCACCACCCCGTTTATATCCCGTAGGGATTACGGAACAATACATCATATTTATAAATCACATTTTAGATTCCGTAATCCCTACGGGATAAAGTCAGGGAGGTGCACCATTTTCTACAAAGCCTAGTTCCCTACGGGAAGTACAGATTGAGTGCTTTTAGACACATTTACAGTTTCACAACACAGAAAATTTATGTGTTGGGGTTCTCGGAGCGATCATAAATGCGTTCCCTACGGGTGGGGTGCAAAATGGTGATCGGAGATCACCGATACGGATCAACGGCGAGACGCCGTCGGTACGGTGGTGATCAGAGATCACCGATACGGATCAACGGCGAGACGCCGTCGGTACGGTGGTGATCGGAGATCACCGATACGGATCAACGGCGAGACGCCGTCGGTACGGTGGTGATCGGAGATCACCGATACGATCAATTACAATCTATTTCTAGGTTGTACAATAACTTTTTTGATTTCGTTGTTTGATGCCATCCAGATACGTTGGTTAGTTTCAACATTAGTTATTTCTGCATTAACAAAATACGTACGTATAGTTTGATTTCCTGCACGTTCAACAATGCTTCTAACAGTACCAAATAGCATAAAGTCGGCACCTACTTCATTAGCTAGAGCAGCAGCTGTTTGTTCGCTTGCATGAGTTTGTTGTTGTTGTCTTTCGTCACGAAGCTCGGATCTAGTGTCACCACCAGCGACAAAATCCATTCTGCCAGTGTTAAAAATAACGGTTTCCATTGTAGAAGAAATAATCCCTGTGTTAATATGTTCACTACTTTCATTTCTAAAACTGCCTACAAGGACAACAGGTTGACGACCACCTAATGCTTCGATAGCTTGGTTAGCACGGGCTGAACCTAAGAAGTCGTTAATTAAAGATTCACAAACAATTCTGACGTCTGTGTCGTTCCAAAAACCGCTTAAATCGGTTTGGGTGTTGGCATCTACGCGGGCTACTTTCGGGGTGGATGAACAAGAAGCAATTAGAAGTATTGCCATTACGAAGATGATTGTTTTCACCAAGGTTTTCATTTTTTTCCTCCATGTACAAACGGCGTCTCGCCGTTTATTTTAGCATTTATGTCTTGCACTAACCTCGTAGGGAACGCCTTTAGCCGTTCCGTAATATTATGTGTTTACGCAGATTTATATCGGAACGGCTAAAGGCGTTCCCTACGAGGTTAGTGCAAGATATATATATTACATATCTAAAAACGTTGTATCGATCAAATTCAATCTATTATTTGCGACAACAACATCATTTTTTATATCAGAATCAATTAGAGTTCCGCGTGAATAATAATTAATTGTGACATCATAAGTACCGGGTTCAAGGTTTATATTTCCAATATATGCTTTATTAGGTAATACCCTTGTCATTCTAATATCAGCTTTCTCGCTTAAATCAGAAATAATTCTCCCAGCTAGTCTTACAACAGATTGTAAATTTTGATTATCATCATTAGCTATAGCGTTAGTCCCAATTTCAGTGGCGATATATTTTGTCAAAGTACGAAGATATGTTTTCAAGAAAATCTGTGAAAATCGAGCATTAAAAGTGTCTTTTATAACGGCACCCATATTTTCAAGAAGTTCCATATTGAACCTTTCATTATTTACAACCACTTCGATTCTGTCAATTTTATTTGGACGTTCAACAAGAACAGGTAATTTAAGTTCTGCATATTGAAGAGTAGGACTGGTAAAGAAAGGAAAAAACATAAGAAAACTTTTTTCTTCTTTAATTGGTGATAATCCGATAAAAGAAATAACATCCAGCCTTACATAATCTGAAGAAGGTGATTCGATATTTTGTATACAGTTAGGTAAAGAGTGATTATATATGCCCGGTTGCGTAGCAAAAGCAGCACGAAGCTGTTCCATTTCTATGCGTACACCATCGTAATTTCTGTCAGATTGATAGAAAAGTATGCTTAAATATCTTGCCAGAGCAGAATTGATAAAACTTACTGAATGATACTCGGGTACCGAAGCACCGGGTGTGTTTTGGGCTCTCTGTAAAGCTGCTTCGTTCTCCTTTTTTGCTTTTTCATTAGCTTCTGCATACTTTCTTTCAAGCATATCAAGTTTTCCACTGGGCAATGTCAATTTCCGTATTTCAACTAAAGCTCCGTCTGTATCACCCATCTTAAAAAAATTGATCGCATTAAACACACTTATATATATATCTTCAAAGTCTTCGCCCGGATATTCGCGTACATTGTCATTAACAATATAAGTAGCTACACTTTGAGTGATACTACGCGTAAATGCCTCTTGAATAAGTCTTTCCGCATTCAATAAGTCGGTAGATGAATCTCGATACTCCTGCGCATAATGTTTCAAAAATCCTAAATCAAGAAAAAGCGAAACAGCATTATTCTTGTTATATAAAGGACTTTTTTCTTGCTGTGCTTCTTCTATAAGGCGAATACCTGCTTGAAAATCTCTGTTAGAAACAGCTTGGTCGATAGCCTGAAAGCGAGCATATTTATTAGCAGAACAACTGATAATAAACAATATCGCTATAAAAATATAAACAAATATTGGTTGATTAAGTCGCATTTTTGGTCTCCTTGAGCGAACTTTATTATTTGCTAATTTCTTGTCAAGTTTTTTTTATAGATATTTTTATTATTTTTTATTTGACAAAAAATTGAACATAAAAACAATGGTTCAATTATGAATAAAAGAACGATAAATTTACTCTATAGAGATTATAAGGATTCTTATGTCAGATAAATTAATAAAAATTAATAAAATTTTTGGAGATTTTTCACAATCTTACTCTGATGTTCTTAATATAGGTTATTTTCAAACTGAAGATGGAGTAGAAATATCAACTGATAATATATATTTTATGCAACAAATTCACACTGACGATGTAGTTGTTTTAGAAGATATTTTAGAAAACAAAACTGTCTTGTTAAAGAATAATACTTTACCTAACTGTGATGGTGTTATAACAGCAATATCAGGTGTTTATTTAGCGGTACGAACAGCAGATTGTTTCCCTTTGCTTGTATATGATAGCACTAAAAACGTAATTGCTGCTGTTCATTCTGGACGTGATAGTACAAAATTAAAAATAATACAAATGATTATACAAATAATGATTAAGCGATTTCAATGTAATCCTATTGATATTAAAATTGAAATAGGCGCTGGAATTTGTGAAAATTGTTATGAAGTTTCAGATGATATCGCATTAGATTATTACCGTATCGGCGATTTCCAATCGCCACCCTGTACCGACGGCGTCCCGCCGTCGAAATATATCAACGGCGAGACGCCGTTGGTACAATCTAATCGATTAAATCTAAAAAAAAATATAATAGACACAGCTCTATCAAACGGCATTCTATCAACCAACATAACCTCAAATGATATATGCACCTACGAAAGCAAGCAGCATTTTTCATTTCGGCGTGGTGATATCGATCCAAGACAGCTAAGTTTGATAGGTATGAGTAAAAGCACCCAACCCGTAGGGAACGCATTTATTCGTTCCGTATAAAATCTGCGCAGCACAATCCCGTAGGGAACGCATTTATTCGTTCCGTATAAAATCTGCGCAGCACAATATGGTGTTACACAGATTATATACGGAACGGATAAATGCGTTCCCTACGAATACGGAGCTTCGCAGATTTATACGGAACAGATAAATCAGTTCCCTACGGATTGGGTGCCAAAAATTCAAATTATATGAAAAATAATAAAAAAGTGAGGTATTATGAGTAAAATATTCAAAAGTGAAAACGGTGTATTTCTATTAGAAGTCTCCGATGATGGTTTTTTAGCCGAATTGACTGTATTGAGTAAAGAAAATAACAACGAGAATCAGCATTCAACTGTTCTTGATTCATTTATTAACGAAACCGAATTAGTCAATATTTTACAAACCTCACAAATCACACATGGATTTGGGGAAGCTCTTGAGATAGAGAAAGATTTCAATAAACCTTTTCCTATAGCACTCGGAATAAAAGCCAAAAACCCGGAAATTGAATTTTCACCACTATTCGACACAAACAAATGTTTCAAAAAAACAATAGGTAATCATTTTCATTTATTAAAAAACTACTTACGCGTGAGCAAAGGCGAACCTCTTGCCCATTTATTTGTTACAAAAAACAGTAAACCGGGCATCGATATTTATGGAAATACAATTGAACCTCTTTTCCATGAAGATGTTATTATTGAAAATTATCTTGGTGAAAATGTTGTGTATTCAAAAGAAAGAGGACAAATTATTGCAGAACGCACAGGCTATCCTTACATGGATGAAGAGCAAAGGATACATGTAAAAAGCGAGTTTATTTTAGATAGAGATTTAGATTTAACTTTTGAAGATATGGACTTTTATGGCAGTTTACTGATAAATGGCGATGTTATTGACAAAGTAAAATTGAAATTGACAGGTGATTTAACTGTAAAAGGCAATATTAAAGACGCTGATATAGAAGTAGACGGTAATATTCATGTAGAAGGGGATATTGTAAACTGTAAAAGTCCGGGAATTTACGCGAGCGGAACAATAACTCTAACATCTGCCGAGAACTCAAAAATAGTAGCCGGTAATAAAGTAAACTTTAAAAAGAATCTTCATTTTTGTAAAGTTGTCGCCGAACATGGATTGTACGGAAATGAAAACACAGGGCACATAGTCGGTGGTGTTTATCAAAGTGGAGAGCATATAGAAACTGCTTTTATCGGCAATACAAGCGGAATTGCAACTGAAGTTGAAATTTCTATCAGTCCTTATAAAAAAGAAAAAATGGAAATTATCAACAAATTAATGAATAAATTAAAAGATTTAGAACTCGAAAATTCAAAGGATTATTTAGCCCTTCATGAAGAACTAAATAACCTTGAAATGTGCCTTGAAGAAGAAATTAATCTAATTCTAAAAAATCAAGAAAATCTACCTAAACATATTATAGCGTACAAAAAAGTTTATTCGGCTATTTATGTACGCATTCTTAAAAAATCTATGCACATTACAGAAGAACTAAATAAAGTAAATTTCTCGATTGTTGACGGCGAATTGACCTTTGAGAATTATTAATGCTTTAAGGAGGAAACATGTCAGATAAAGGCAAAGAAGCTGCCTTGAAAACAGCAATGTTACAATTAGAAAAAAAATACGGTACCGGTGCAATTATGCGTCTCGGTGACAGACCCAAAGTTCAAGTTGATGTTATTCCAACAGGTGCTTTAAACCTTGATATAGCATTAGGAATTGGCGGTGTTCCTAAAGGTAGAATTACTGAAGTTTACGGTGCTGAAGCATCAGGTAAAACTACACTTACACTTCATATTGCTGCAGAAGCTCAAAAAATGGGTGGGATTGTTGCCTTTATTGACGCAGAGCATGCACTTGACCCTATTTATGCAAAAAGACTCGGCGTAGACACAGATCATCTATTATTATCACAACCTGATGGTGGTGAACAGGCTCTCGAAATTGTTGAAACTTTAGTGAGAAGCAATGCTATCGACCTTATTGTTGTAGACTCTGTGGCGGCTCTTGTTCCACGCCAAGAAATAGAAGGTAACATGGGGGATGCTCATGTTGGTTTGCAAGCCAGACTAATGTCGCAAGCTCTTCGGAAACTTACAAGTATAGTTAGCAAATCCAATACTGCTGTTATTTTTATCAACCAAACAAGAATGAAAATAGGAGCACCTCCATTTGTAAACCCAGAAACCACAACAGGCGGAGTCGCCTTAAAATTCTATTCTTCGCTTAGAATGGAAGTCCGGGCGGGAGCTTCTATAAAAGATACAAGCGGCTCTGTACAGGTTATCGGTAGTACAACAAGAGTTAAAGTTGTTAAAAACAAATTCGCACCACCTTTTAAAACGGTAGAGTTTCCAATTATTTTCGGAAAAGGCATATCAAAACATGACATCCTGTTAGACCTCGCTGTAAGTAAAGATATTGTCGTTAAATCGGGTTCTTGGTTCTCTTATGAAGGCAACAAAATTGGACAAGGCGGAGAAAAAGCAAAATCGTTTCTACAAGAAAACCCTGCAGTTTATGATGAAATCCTTACAAAAGTTAAAAATCTTCTCACTAACACAGAGTTTGATACCCCTGCTGAAGAAATTGAAGATGACGACGATGTAGAACCAAATTTCGATAATTAATAACCGTAGCGGCGATCTCCGATCGCCACCATCCGTAGGGAACGCATTTATCCGTTCCGCCACCCGTAGGGAACTGATTTATCCGTTCCGCCACCCGTAGGGAACGCATTTATCCGTTCCGCCACCCGTAGGGAACTGATTTATCTGTTCCGCCACCCGTAGGGAACTGATTTATCTGTTCCGTATATAATCTGTGTAACACAATATGGTGCTACGCAGATTTATACGGAACAGATAAATCAGTTCCCTACGGAAGCGGAACGGATAAATGCGTTCCCTACGGGTGGGTGGCGATCGGAGATCGCCGCTACAAACACAAAAATATGCTAACAATCAAACCATCTAAGCACAAAAAACTAAAAAAACTATACGTTGATGACGTGTTTCTTGGGGCAATACCGGAATCTTTTTTAAAATCTGAATTTTATCTTAACCCAGAAACTGAAATTCCATCAGAATATCTCAAAACCATAAAACTATATGTAACTCAAACCGCTAAAAATAAATTATTAGAATACCTCGCTAAAGCCGAAAAAACAGTTTATGATTGTAAAATATACCTAAAAAAAAACGAAATCCCCAATAATATAATAGATTATGTTATAAAAGAAGCTCAGGATAATAAATGGCTGTCAGATGAAAGATACGCTTTTTTTTATACAGAAGAAAGCATACTAAATGGGAAAAGTCCCTTAGAAATTAAACACAAATTAATGTTAAAGAGAATCTGTCCAAAAATAATTGATAAAGCGATAAAAAAATTTTACAGCAAAGACACGCAACAAGATGTTATCAAAGAAATTATAAATAACCTTATAAATAGAAACACAGAATTATCTGAAGATAAATTATTTGAGAAAATTGCTACAACATTATATAGAAAAGGGTTTAGTTATCACCAATATGAAGAATATTTAAAAATAGCTATGATTTCTGCTACGGACTAACCCAATAATATTCTTGACAAAAAAACAAGATAAAAAAAAATGGCATAATGGACAAAACTAAAATACTAATCGAGCAGATAAAACAGAAAAAATTGCCACAGCATATAGCTGTAATTATGGATGGCAACGGCAGATGGGCGAAGAAAAAAGGAGCAGCTCGTCTTTTTGGACATAAAAATGGAGTAGAATCAGTACGTGCAATAGTAGAATCTTCTGTCGAGATTGGTTTAAAATATCTTACAATATACGCATTTTCTACAGAGAATTGGTCACGACCTGTAGAAGAGGTAAATGGATTATTAAAATTAATTTTGGATTCTTTAATAAAAGAAATTGACCAAATGTCTAAGAACAATATTATTGTCACATTTGTTGGCAGTAAGCAGCATTTAACAGAAGAATATCAGAATCGAATTATACAAGAATGCCAGAAATCATGGAACAATACTGGTTTAAATTTTAATATTGCAATGAATTATGGAGGACGATTAGAAATAATTGATTCTATAAAAAAAATGATACCTGATGTATTGTCTGGTGTAATAACAGAAGATATGATCACTGAAAAATTGTTTAGTAATTATCTTTATACTAGTGGTATACCTGATCCTGATCTAATGATACGAACCAGTGGTGAAAAAAGGTTATCTAATTTTTTAATTTGGCAATCGGCATATACCGAACTATATTTTACCGAAACTTTGTGGCCTGATTTTAAAAAAGAGGCATATTTAGAGGCTATTCTCGATTATCAAAATCGCAATAGACGATTTGGAGTGTAAAAGATGAATTTATTAAAACGTTCTATAGTTGCAGTAATAGCAATTCCGGTTTTACTTTGGCTGTATTATACTGGTGGTGTTTATTTAATCAGTTTTCTTGCTTTACTAACCTTTCTTGTTAGTTACGAACTTGTAAAAATGTTTAAAAATAAAAATATTAATCTTCTATACTTTAATACTGTTTCATCTGTTCTCTTGTTTTTTAGTATAGTATATAATCATAAACACACTATCTTTATACTGTTTTTTGTGATTTTGTTTAATTCGATACAAAATGTGTTTCGTGGTAAAATTGACGGTGCTATTCAACGGATTTCTTCTGCTGTTCTTACTGTTACTTACCCCGCAATAGGGTTCGCTTATTTCTATAAACTTTCTGATTTTAACCCACTATTAGTGATTGTTTTAGCTTGTTTAATTTGGATAACTGACATTTTTGCTTATTTTTCTGGTATGCTGTTGGGAAAACATAAAAATATTTTTGTCTGTAGCCCTAATAAATCATTAGAAGGGTTCATTGGCGGTTTTATTTTTGCTACTATTGGAGCTCTTGCGGCAAGGTATATTGATGCAAGTTTAAATAGTTTTAAATTTGTTATTTTATTGTCTATTTCTGCAGGGATTTTTGGTCAGTTTGGAGACTTACTTGAAAGTATTATAAAACGTGATTTAGGTGTTAAAGATAGTTCCGGAATAATACCCGGACACGGTGGCGTGTTAGATAGATTTGATAGTTTATTAATCGCTGCACCCATTTTGTATATTTTTATAGAAATATTTTAATCCGTAGCGGCGAACTCCGTTCGCCACCTATCCGTAGGGAACTGATTTATGAGTCCTCTCCGAAAAGCCATTTTGCCGAAAAGTAGCATCTTAATCAACAGTACTACCCGTCATTGCGAGCCTCTAAACTTGTCTATGATGCACTAGTCTATGCAGCGAAGCAATCCAGATTACGTAACCTAAGTATCGTTTTATCTGCTCCTAATGTGCATGTTAATCGACATTTAGGATGCGTAATCTGGATTGCTTCGCGGCATAGTTTAATGCACCATAGACACAGTTACGTGCTCGCAATGACGGGTGGTGCAGTTGAAAAAGATAGTGCATCAAAGCAAAATGACTTTTCGGAGTGGACTCATAAATCAATTCCCTACAAATTAAGGAGGAAACAAAAAATGAAAAAATCTATCTTTCTTTTCACACTATTTTTACTATGTATCACACCACTACTCAGCGAAACAACTGCCAAACAACCGTCAAACTTCGATGAACCCACAGCAGGAACGCATTTCAACCCATATCTTATCACCAACCTCTCCAATCTCAGATGGCTATCAGAAACAGCATCTGTTTGGGGTTCACAAAACAACAAGTTTTTCTTCAAACAAACCGCAGATATTGACGCCTCAGAAACCGAAAGTTGGAACAACGGACAAGGTTTTATCGCTATTGGCAACAGTTCTAATTTTTTCTCAGGCATCTATGATGGTGATAACCATACCATTTACAATCTTTATAGTAACGCTTCCGGCATAACTAATTTCACAGGTTTGTTTGGTGTTATATCTTATGCAACAATAAAAAATGTGCATATAAGAGATGCAAGCATAATAGCGCTTGGTGTTGCTGGCATCCTTGTTTGTGCTGCAGAGTATAGCTATATTAGGTGGTGTTCTGTATCAGGAAAACTTAGACTAGTAGAAAATTATTACAGTATGGAATCAGGTATAGGTGGGCTTTTAGGAGTGGCTCTATTCACAGATATTTATCATTGTTATTCTTTAGCCTCAATAACAAGCGCTAATTCCATGTTCGTCGGTGGATTAATTGGTAGGTTACTATTTGATTCGTTCTTACGGTTTTGTTATTTTAATGGCTCAATTTATTCCGAGATTTCATCAACAAGCTTAGGTGGCATTGTAGGCCAGGCAACAGAAGCAGAAATAAGAAATGTGTTTGCCACCACGAGTTCACCTTTGCAAGAAGATGTAGCTGGAATTATAGGAAATGCGCAAACTTGGACAACAGTATTTGACGCACATTGGGACACAGAAACTACCATGCAAACAAATGGAGTTACTTATGTTTTCAGTACAAGCATGGTAGAAGCTACCGGATTAAGTACTGCAGAAATGAAAAATGAAACCTCATATACATCAGGTCATGGTTGGGATTTTATTAATACTTGGGTTATAGATAATGATATTAATGAAGGTTATCCTACGCTACGACCTAATATCTCTGAAAAACCTTCTAATTATTATAGCCATAATTCTGGTTCTGAAGAAAACCCATTTTTAATTAGTAATTTATTTAATTTAAGGTGGCTATCAGAAGCTCGCGAGTTCTGGGGAAGTGCAAATGAACAATTTCATTTTCTACAAACTCAAGATATTGATGCGTTTCCAACAAGACAATGGAACGGTACAGAAGGTTTTATCCCTATTGGTTTGAAAAGACAGAGCACAGGTCTAATTCCATTATCCTTATTACAATTTAGTGGGGTTTATGATGGACGAAATCACAAAATCTCAAATCTGAACATAAAACAAAGACCATTGCCATATTACGACTTAGGTATAGCACTTTTTGGTTATACAAACAATGCTGTTATAAAAAACTTATCGTTAGTTAGTGTTGATATGAAGGGAAGCTGGGGAGTGGCAGCTATTGCGAATGATGCTCAGAACTCTTTGATATTAAACTGTTCATCTTCTGGCTTTCTTACAAATATGCCTTATATTAGCGTTCCTTTTGTTGGAAGATACACAGGCGGAATTGGAGGTTTAGTTTATCGAGTATCAGGTACTACAATTGAAGAAAGCTACTCTACAGTCACAATTTTAGATTCTTACAGTAATGGATGCGGCGGTCTTGCGGATATTTTAAGAGGGTCACATATAAAAAACTCCTTTTTTAATGGCATTATTAACACTGCCAACCCGTCTATTCCATCCTATTCTGGCGGATTAACTTCTGTTCTTGAAAACGGTTCAAGCATTGTAAACTCATATGTAACTAGTAGAGAAGAATTTGTTAATTTTAGTGCTCTTGTTTGGAGAATAACAAACTCTTCAATTTCAAATAGTTATTGGGATTCACAAACTACAGGTGTTAGGGAAGCTTTTGCAGTTTCGCAGGGTGGCTCATTAATAGGTGTACAAGGTTATACAACAGAACAGATGAACGATCAGGAATCATATGTTGGTTGGAACTTTAATGAAATTTGGGATATACAATCTGATATAAATACAGGTTATCCATTTTTGAGTGGGTTACCGATACCTGTCATGCTTTTATCGGTTGTAAATCTGGAAGCTGAAGTGAATGAAAATGATGTGGTGCTGATGTGGGAGATTGATAATTCAAATATGATTGCATATGCAAGACATCATTATGATTATAACCAGAGAGGCACTTTTATCGGTTTCGAAGTCTATCGCGATAATGTGTTGTTGACGAATACACCTATCAGTGATTTGACATTTACGGACTCTGGTATAGAAAAAGGTAGTTATAGTTATGGTGTTGTAGTGGTTTATGAAGAGGGAAAATCAGGTGTTATAGAGATAGAAGTGATAGTTGGCTCTTTTAGTGTGCCCAATGCGGTAGTTTTACTTTCTCCTGAAGATGAAGCAATTGATGTTGAATTGAAACCCGTCTTTAATTGGGTATTACCCTCTGACGGTGGAGAAGTAGAAGGGTTGAGGTTTTATCTAAATAGCGAACCATTAATGTTACCGGCAGACACAACCGAATATACACTTGAAATAGAATTAGACTACGAGACCACGTATTATTGGCAAGTTGTAGCCTTTAATGAATTTGGAGATTCAGTAGATAATCAAGTTTTTAGCTTTACAACAAAAGAGCCTGTATCTGATAAAGATGAAAATGCTTTGCCATTAGTAACAGAGCTACTTGGCAACTATCCAAATCCTTTTAACCCTGAAACAACTATCAAATTTTCACTTAACAAAGAATCGTACGTAAGACTTGATGTTTACAACATAAGAGGGCAGAAAGTTAAAACTTTATTTGATGATTTAATGCGTTCTGGCGAACATCAAGTTATTTGGAATGGGACAGATGAAAATGGACTTTCTGTAGGCAGCGGTGTCTATTTTTACAGAATGGTGGCGGATGATTATATAGAAACTAAGAGGATGTTGCTATTAAAGTAGGGAATTGATTTATCTGTTTCCTACGGAGGGTGGCGATCGGAGATCGCCGCTACGGTCAACGGCGGGACGCCGTTGGTACAGTACAGATAAAAAATTTTGAAATGATATTGTTATTGTGTTGTTGTAAATATTATCACCAAGGAGTTATTTATGAAGTATCATAAAATTATTAAATTATTGTGTATTGTAATGATGATGAATAGTATAATAGGTTGTGCATCAATCTTATTGAATCCAGAAAAAGTTGTGACTATTTCATCTAATCCTTCAGGTGCTAATGTTTATATAGATGATATATATATGGGTCAAACACCATTATTGGTACGCTTTACACGAGCCTTTACAGAAAATGAACCTATTATTAGATTAACTAAAGCAGAGCATAGAAATTATGAAGGAAAAATAACACAATATAAAAATGATGTATCTAAATTAAATATCATACCCACAATTGGTTTAGCAGCGTTAACAGTAGCGATAGCTGAAAACCAGAGTAATGAGACTCAATATAATTATAAAGGTGAAGCCATCGGAAGTGAACGAGCTGCTGTGTATTTTTTAGGAACTATAGTTACATTAATAGGAGCAGGGATATTTTGGTTTCAAGATGAAGAATATAAATACACCTATCCAAACAAGTTAGAATATAATCTTACTGCAAGACCATCTATTTTTGAATTAGAGAATAACACCGGATTTGAAATTATACTGGAAAACCCTATCCTAAAGCACAACGATTTAGTTACTGCAAGCAATCGAATTTTACTTGCAAATAATGAAAAAATCACTTTCGAGAAAAAGTCATTTACTGACAGTTCTGAATATATCTTAGATTACAAAAGTGGGTATAAAGACTATCGAAAACATATAAATCTTATAAATGATACAAAATTAACTCTAAATAAAGATGATCGGGCTCCGCTTATTATTGCTATAAATAACACAGGAAATATAATAACTCAAATAAGTGTAACAAGTTCAGATAACGAAAAAAATGATTTTATGGATATTTTAGAACTTTTACCAAACTCTCAAAGCAAAAATTTATGGTTTGGTCAAGTACCCATAAGTTTAAACGACAAATATGATTTTATATATACTGATATATTTGATTATACTTATGTCAGCAAAGATATAGTGGTTTCAAAAGATTCTACAATTATATTTTCTGAGGGTATTATCCCGCCAAGCATAACTGTATTAAATAGAACAGGGTTTGCTATAAACCAAATATTTATTCGACCATCTAATTCAGAAGAATGGGGAACTGCTATATCTTCCCAGCTTATTTTAGACACTCAACGTAGCTCAAATTTGATGATTTTAGGCGGATATGCCAGTTCTGTTAACAGATATGATATAAGAGTTGAAGATATTAATAATAGGTCATATGGCATGTTTAATATCTTAATTACAGATGATATTACACTTGAATTTACAGAAAATCAAAGACCACAAATGGTAAGAATATTAAATAATATAGGGGCTCCAGCTGATAGAATTTATCTAAGACGAACAGGTGCTACTTCGTGGGGATTCCCTATTGTTATTGAAGTTTTTGCAAACGGACAGTCTCAAAACATTCAAATTCCATTTGATAAATGGGGACATGACCTAAGATATGATGTAAGGATTGATAATATTAACGGGGTTTCATATACCAAATCTAATATTCAAATCGGAAATGATACGACTTTGATTTTTACTGCAACACCGTAGCGGGGAGTCTCCCACGCCCCCCCCCTAACCCCCCGGGCGCCCCCCCCC
>Ga0099364_10008873_pt1 | contig 14056 bp, 7 predicted proteins | sample TergutTh196P3_FD_73070 | JGI IMG/M metagenome (GOLD analysis project Ga0099364, IMG submission 73070) | Microcerotermes parvus P3 segment gut microbial communities from Pointe-Noire, Republic of the Congo - Th196 P3 | ecosystem: Host-associated > Arthropoda: Insects > Digestive system > Gut ...
AAATTCACGGATGCGGAGTCCATCGCCTTCGACTCCAGCTGGCGGGATTATTTAGGCGGCACGGGAACGGTTGCGTTATATGATGATACATTGGGCGAATTAATAGGGAACTATGTTGTAACCAGCAAGTATTATCCAAGCGACGACCCGAGTTTCTTAGGGCCTGCTCAAAACAACTTCAGCACCGGCCACAACGGCACCGGCAACCGTGAGATTTTTCCGCCCTGCTTGTTTTCTAAAACAGGCTTGGATCCTGATCACGAATATACCGTGACCCTAACGGACAACGGGAACGGGAGGATATACTTTACGTCAATATATTTAAATTATGACGAATATGTTTTTGACGATAACGCGAGCTTATATTCCATTTACATCGGAAGCACCGGTTTGGGCAGATACAGCCCCCTCGAACGCGGCGAGCTTGCCGATTTCGTTTGGAACAGGTCTTCAAGAAACTTCAGCTATGAACTGGTGGATCTTAAGTATCCCGATATCGCCGCGTTTACCGATCACGGAAACGCGAACATCGAAATCCGTTACCCGAAGACAGACGGAACTTATACAACGAATCGGAACGACTTGAACATCAAGGTGCCGGGGTTGGTGGAAATTTTAGTCACCTCGGAAAACGGATTGGAAACAGAGCTATACACGATTGATTTTACCATCAGGGATTCCAAAGAAGAGGACGCGCATGTCTATGACATCTGGGTAGACGGGATACCAATTGAAGGCGTCGAACCCTTGAAAACGGAATACACGGTCGTATTCCCCATCCGCAAGAACCCGTTTGAATTTCCCGCGCTGACGGTTTTCAGGGTCAACCCCGATGCAAATTGGACTGTGAGCTACGAGAGAAACAGCATGCCCTGCAAAGCCTTTATTGAAGTATCTTATTTCGGAGAAAAAAAGACGTATACGATCAACTACACCATATCCGACGAGCCGGAAAAAATCAACTACGATATGTCTTATTTGGGCAATAGTTTCCGGGGCAACACGGATGGCTGGGTGCAGGGCCGGATCAGAAACATCGTGGTCACGCCCGACGGCGATATTCATACCTGGTCTGAATACGATGAAGGCCAGCACCGCCTCGGAACCTATAATAAAGATGGGCGCAACACCGGCAACCGGGATTTCAGCGTAATTACAGGAAACCCGTATTATTATGCCCGCAGAGTCGTGATTGACGGCACTACCTGGATGATCGACGATGGCAAGCCTTTAAATGTCGTAGCGGACGGCGGTTACGGAATCGTTGATTTTACCGCGTATTGGGTAGGTCCGGACGGCGTTACCAAGTATCCGCTCGATTACCCTATCGGAAGGGCCACCGCAATAGGCAAAACAAACGAAGGCCTGCTGATGGTAGCGGACGATAAAAAATGCCAAATCTTGTTTTTCGATGTTTCCGAACCCTCAAACCCTGTATTAAAATATACTTTCGGCAGTGAAGGGGGCATCAGCGCGGGTACTCCGGGCTTAGTGAACGAAGAGGGCTATATCAAGCTGTGGGGCGGCATTTCCGGAGTGGGAATGGACGCGGCGGGAACCCTTTACGTCTCATCGAGCTTTTATGAGAGCGAAACGCTCAGATCGGCGAGGAACGCCGGTATATGGAGCTTTACCTTAGATGCTATGGGCCCGGATGGCGCATTCCTAACGGATACGGCGGCCGGCTCATTGGAAGCGGAACAAAACTGGATGGTATATTGCTTGGCTTTTTGCGATGTTTTTGATTTTGACCGCTCCTCTATAGACTATGCAAAAAACGGATACCACGAACCGGAATTTATTTACGGGCATTCAGCCATTTACCGGTTTAACCCGGACAGCGCAGACCCATATAAACAATACGAGCTGTATGCTTTCACGGTTGACCACAACAAGTACCCCGACGACCTTCGGCGCGGCAACACACAGGGCGCGATAAGCGGCTCGCATATTGTGTTCTTGAGGGAAATCGAAGGCGAAACGATTATGTACCTTACCGGCCCGCGTTCGGCTATCGTAGCGATTTACCGGTTCGACGGTTTAATCGGTGTTCCCAGCGGTTTTATGTATGCGAGGTCGTTTACGGACGATCAGTTCCAAATGCGTTTTTCGGCGTACGATCCGTTGAATTGCATGTTTATTTGGAGGGATTTAAACGGAAACGGGCATGCCGACGCGGGCGAGTTTGTAACCCTTGATCCCGTTGTATACAATTATGCCAATTTGCAAGGTTGGGGCGTTTATGTGGACGAAATCGGGGATATATGGATCACCAGTTTTAACGCGCTGCGCAAAATAGGATGCCTCTGGCTTGATGAACATGGCAACCCAATATATACGACGCCCGACGGTAAAGCGAACGACACGTTTTGGAACAGAAACGATTCCTCCGTCTGGGGGGGCGTGAGCTTCGATCGGCTGGTCAGAAGCAGATACATCCCCCAAACCGATACGATGTATATGACCGGCTATACCCCCGAACTGCCCACCGACGGCAATAATTTGAGTTTTGGCCGGCTTATTTACCGTTATGACTACTGGTCCACGAACCCCACGCTGCGTCAAGGTTACCCGTTGCGCCTCGCGTACGATGTGGACTGGGGCGGCGGCCAGGCGACGGGCAGTGCGCTATATCCCATCAGTTATGCCGTCGCGGGCGAAATGCTGTTTGTTGTGTACATAACGAGGGACCCCTTAGGTTATGTCACCGGTGCGGTGCATGTATATAATGCGGACACATTGGCCTTTTTAGGCTGTTTAATCCCGGATGCGGATGCATTCGGCGGCGTAGGCTGGTTTGACTTCTTCGAGTCGATTAATGCCGTAGATCTGGGGGGCGGCAAATATATGCTTCTTGCCGAAGAAGGTTGGAACGGCAAAAACATTGTATACACGTTATGGTATGAGGACACCATACCCGTTACCGACTGGGAAGGTAAAAAAGATTATATCGCTTATGCCGGCAAACTCCCGGAAGACGCTGTCATAGAAGAACACGGCGGGCTTACGGAGGGCTTTTGGCGCTTGGAAAGTAAGCTCGAACAAAGCTCCCCCCAATGGTTTATGCGAAATGATGTTTCATTCGGCGCCGCTTGGGACGACGATAATTTGTATATAGGCGTGCAAGTATTGGATGATGTCGTAGTCGCGCCAACCGGGCAGCTATATCTCGGCGATTCCATTGATATATACATCAATTCAAATGGGGCTAAGCCCGCTGCTTTGGGCGTGTATGACGCACAGATTGTCGTGGGGTACGGCGTTGCCAACAATCCGCTTGCGGTATTCCCGGGCGCGGGCAATTTGCCGCAGCGAGAGCAAATAAAACGCTGGGTGGCCGAAGTGCGGGACGCCAACGGCAGGCTCATCGGTTATACGATCAAAATGATAATCCCGTGGGGGGTCTTAAACCTTACCCCGTACAGCGGGCTAAAAATGGGTTTTGACGTAATGAATAACGACAGCGACGACGGCGTAAACAGAGCCGGTATGTCGATATGGTCCGGAGACGGTATGAACTGGGCCAGCGCCGTCAATTACGGCGACCTTATCCTGCGCGACGCGTCTTTACCGCCGACGTCCCATACCGTATCCTTCAACCCCAACGGCGGAACGGGAAGCATGAACCAGGTTGTACGGAACGATAACACCAATTATACCCTTCCGGCGAACGGGTTTACCGCCCCTACCGGTTACCGGTTTGCAGGCTGGCGAATAGGCAATGCGGGGACACTCTTGCAACCCGGTGTGGCTATACTTGTCACATCCAATACCGTTTTGTTCGCGCAGTGGGAGATTTCCGGTTCGAACACGACTACGCCGACTCCCACGCCATACCCCACAACAGGTACAACGCCGCCGCCTAGCGGACAGCCGCAACCCCAAAACCCGCCGCCATACACGCCTCCGCCGCCTGCCCCCACGCCCACCCCCACTCCTGCGGCGGCAAACACAGAGCCGCAAACAGCCGGCCTGCCAGAGGGTGAAGTCTTGTTCAGCGTCCTGGTGAAAATGGCGGGACAAGGGACGCCGCTAACCATCAGCAGCGGTATTGTGTCTATTTCGTTGTCCCCTGAGTTGCTGGCTATCATTGCCGACAGGTACAGCGGCGATATAAGCGTTTCCCTTGTAAAAAACGAATGGTCGCCGCCGGATAGCATGTCGGACGAAATATTGTCAGATTGGGGGCCAAACGCCGTTTTGCTTGAAGGTTCGATGTTCTACATCCATATAACAGCAGGTGACTTTGTTGCTTCTGTTTTGCCATTGCCCATTCTTGTTGGTATCGACATGTCCGGGCCCTTGTTTGCGGAAATAGACCGGGCCCGTCTCAAAGGCTTCTTGTTTGACGAAGAAACCCAAACGCTGCGGTATGTGGATGGGTTTACCTCAGATGACGGTAACACGTTTTATTTCTATACGGGCGAAACAATGCCCTTTGGCGTATTGGTTTATGAGGCGGAAGAAATTCCCGAGCCGGGGGAAACGACCGTGCCCGGCGAGGTACCCGAACCGTATTTTATGTCCACTATCGTATTGACAGTCGGGAACGCGGAATATGAAAAGGACGGAATAGCCTCCCTTGCAGCGGGGGCCCCGTACCTGACGCCCGAGGGCCGCACCATGGTCCCGCTGCGGCTGATAGCGGAATCGCTGGGCGCCACAGTCGAGTTTATCGAAGCTACCCGGACTGTCATGATTTATAAGGACGGCTCAGCGCTTTCCCTTCCCATCGACGTTCCCCTGCCCGGCGGCATGGGCACCCCGGTAATCGACCCGGAGTTGGGGCGGACGTTCGTGCCGCTGCGCTACATCGCCGAATCGCTTAGCGCGCGTGTGGAATGGGATGGTGATACCGGTACGATAACGATTTACTTATAGTGCTCCTGCGCCGGATTCCTTATAATGGAGACCCGGCAACCGTTATCCATTAGATTTACCCCCCATTGCCCGGTTATAACCGCCCGGGCAATGGGGGGGGGTTGAACGCGCATTTATGATGTTTATGGCGAAACGGCTATCATGCAGTCCTTTTTGTAAAACGCGACGCCGTATTTCAGGATATTTTTGTAGCCCATCTGCCGCACGTCCTCGCCGTACTTTTTCGCCTCTATCTGCGCCAGGGCCTCCCCGCAGCACCCCTCCATGTCCACAGCCTTCTTCGCCACCTTCAGCTCGTAGATTACGGCGGTTTTCTTTATCGTCACCGGTAGGGAAAAAATGTCGCCCCGCCCATCACCGGATTCGCGGTTGGATTTCGTTATGTAGCCGTCCATACGGGACAGCACCCCGGTCAGGAACCCGTGGTAGAACGCCTCGTACTGGTCGTGGTAGCTGATGGTCTCCGCAGGCAGCCGGTCATCACCGCGAAATGGAGGGAGTTGTTGGTCTTCAGCCCGTTGTGGAAAAACGAGCGGACGAAAGCGGTCATTTCGTCATAATAGCCGTTGAAATACGCCTTTTCCAGCGGCACGTCGTATTCGTCGATCAGGACTATTGTCTTTTCGCCGTAATGGGCCTCCAGGCATTCCGTCAAAAATTTAAGGGAGTTGTTGTAAAAATTGTCTTCGATTTCTTTGTTTAATACTTTTCTATATTCATTTTTTTTATAGTCCTCGACATTGGGGCTGTCCAGCAAATACCTGTGCCTTGAATATTCGCCGGCAATAACATTCTTCAGGCTGTAAAACGAATCGGCGAAGCTCCTGTTTTCGGCGGACTTCAGCGAAAGGGAGACCACCGGGTATTTATGCATATGGGACGCATACTTTTCGCCCTGCGACATGATGTTCAGGCCTTCGAATATCGGCGCGCTGTCTTTTTTCGTTATATCGAAAAAATACTGCATCATTACGAAGTTTCCCTGCGGGAAACCGGTGCAGGAATCCGCCCAGAACCCGACGGATTCCTAAACGCACCGCCGGATATTTCTCCGGTTCCAACTGATGTTCAGGGACTTGCCGAACCGCCGGGGCCGGGTGAACAGGTTGATTTCGGCCTTCTTGTCGATGATTTCCTTTATAAAAAGTGTTTTATCGACATAATAGTAGCCTTCTTTTATCATTTTTTGAAAATTTTCGACCCCAATGGGAAAAGGTTTGTATTCCATGCCCGCGCCCCCTTTGGGCTTATTATATACAAAAAATGAATGTTATTCAATTTACATACCATATCGGCAATGTCTCCAGTTTATTGCCGATATGGTATCTTTAGTTGAAGAAGGTAATATCGTTTTATCTATAACCCGCTGGTTTGGTGGCATTATCTATAAATGGTTTATCATCATACAGCAAAAAATGCACTCTTTCACAAAAATTGTTTATTGCAAAATTATTGCAATCCCACATAATGGCATAAACAAATTATGGAGGGTGAATGAATGCGACGGGCAACCAACCCGGGTTTACGGGGTTCTGATATAAAAAGGAACGGGGTTTCCAAAAACAAGACTTGGATAATGATGAAGCGCTACAAGGTCATCTATCTTTTGCTGTTGTTCCCCATCGCCTCGTTCGCCGTATTCAACTATGCGCCCTTATACGGCCTGCTTGTGGCATTCAAGCAATATCGGCCCGCACAGGGGATCTTCGGCAGCGCTTGGGTAGGTTTCAAATGGTTCGAGCAGTTTTTGACAAACCCTTATTTTTGGAGGGTATTCAGAAACACTGTGCTTTTGGGTTTTTACAACATGGTTTTCGGATTCCCTGCGCCCATTATATTTGCCCTTTTATTGAATGAAATCACGCGGGCAAGATACAAAAAAGTTGTACAGACCGTAACCCTTTTGCCGCATTTTTTGTCGATGGTGGCTATATGCAGCATGATCATCGGTTTATTGTCGCCGACATATGGGGCTGTCAACAAAATGCTGGCGGCGTTCGGCATCAGGCCCATCTATTTTATGGCCGAACCCGGTTGGTTCAGGACAATATTTGTGGCGACCGATATATGGCAGGGTATAGGCTTCAGTTCCATTTTGTATCTCGCGGCTATAGCAGGGGTGGACCAGGAGCAGTACGAGGCGGCCATGATCGACGGGGCAAACCGGTTCCAAAGGGCGTGGCACATCACGCTTTCCGCCATAAAGCCTACAATTTGCATATTATTGATACTAAGCGTGCCGAGCCTCCTGCGGGCCAACTTTGAAAAAGTCCTGCTTTTGTACAACAACGCCACTTTTGAAGTTGCCGATGTGATAAGCACTTATTTGTACCGCCTGGGGCTGGAGCAGGGGCAATTGGAATTCAGCACCGCAGTGGGCTTGTTTAACGCGGTTCTTTCCTTTTTATTGGTATTATCGTCGAATAAAATAAGCAAAATGCTGGACAATGCGTCATTATGGTAAAAAAAAGGGCTATTGAAGGAGGTACATGGTGAAAATTAAACGGCACTTCGGTTCGGTTACATTCGATGTTTTTAATTACATACTAATGGCGTTATTGGTAGTCATTACTCTTTACCCGATTTTAAACGTGTTCGCCGTGTCCATCAGCAGCAATTATTACGTTGTATCGGGCTTGGTTAACATAATCCCGAGAGGCGTGAATTTTGTCATGTACCGGCTGCTGCTGTCCACAAACGATGTGCAGCGGGCTTACCTAAATTCTGTGGTATATACTTTTGTGCATGTGGTAATCGTCCTTATATTAAACTCCATTTATGCTTTTGCATTATCCAAGCCCGCTTTGCCCGGCAAAAAAATTTTGACTGTTTATATCGCCATCACTATGTTTTTCAATGGTGGGTTGATACCGTCATACTTGGTCAACCGTTCCCTGGGCGCCGTAAACAGCTTCTGGGTTATGGTCCTGCCCGGGGCATGCACCGCTTGGACAATTATCATGATGCGGACATTTTTCCAAAGCATACCACAAAGCCTTACGGAATCGGCTGTGATAGACGGCGCGGGCGAGTTGTCCATTTTGACTAAAATAATTATCCCTTTGTCGAAACCGCTTTATGCAACGATGGCCCTGTTAAGCGTGGTCGGCTCCTGGAACGCGTGGTTTAACGGAAGCATTTACCTTATCGACAGATCCAGGTATCCGATACAGCTCATGCTGCGCGAAATATCGATACTCGGGAGGATATTGGACAGAAGCCAAATTAATGACCCTTTTTTACAGGAAGCCGCCTCGCAGTTGGTGCCGCAGCAGTACCGGTATGCGATGATGATGATAGTCATGCTGCCGATTATCATTTTATACCCGTTTTTTCAGCGTTTTTTTGTAAAAGGAATCATGATCGGCGCTATCAAAGGATGAATTTTGGTATCACTGCCCATATATGGGTTTGATATAACATGGTAAACCGTAAATTATTCGGTACTGCCATGAAAAAAAAGACAGGAGTGATTTAATCAATGACAAAAAAGATTGTGTGCTTCATCCTAATCGCTTGCATGACTGCTGCGATTGCCGCAAGCTGCAGAAGCGGCGGTTCAAGCTCAGATGGGGGGACGCCTACGCCGGGCGCATCGTCCATAAATCCACAAACGGAAACACCGGCGGAATCCCAAACGGAAACGCCGGCGGACACCCAAGAGGAAACTCCCGCGCCTTCATACGAAGACCAGCGTTATACCGTTACTTATGCGCTTGCCTACGCCGACATGGCAAATGTCACGGGTATGGCGTATGAAGAACGGTATGGCCCGCAGACATGGGCTGAAAAGTTTAATGTGGATTTGAAAATCGATACGATCACGATCGAGCGCTTCAACCTGATGTGGGCGACCAACGACCTTCCCGACATTTGTATCCAATGGTTCGGCTCCGCACTGGACTACCTGGATTTTGTTGTGGACATTACGGACTACTGGAATGGCGGGCGGTTCCCCAACGCAAAAGCCATGGTGGATCAATGGCCGGACCAGTTCGAAAATTTCGCGCTGTTGAACGGAAGGTTATACGGTACGCCAACGATAGTAACCGAAGCTGCCCCTCAGGTTGGTTATGTGGTTAACAAAACCGCGCTGGACGAAGCGGGCATCCCCTTTAAGTACGACATGACATACGAGGATTTCTACGAGCTTATGAAAGCTTACAAGGAATATAAGCCAAGCAGTTACCCATATACTTTTGACGCGCTTGACAAGAACCTTATGAATTACGGGCCGGGCTGGCCGGGAGACACCAACTGGAGCTACAATTACCGCGAAGATATAATCGTGGCACAGGCGACCAACCCCGGTATCAGGGAAACCGTGGAGCTGTTTGCTAAAATGTATGACGAAGGGCTGCTCCACCCGGAATACCTGACTATCGCCATGGACCAAAAACGCGCCAATATCGTAAACCGCGACGCGATCATGTGGGTTACCTGGATCCAAAACAACCCCATCGGCCCGGGGCGCAACGTGGATGTGTCGGAATTTACCGACGAGCTTGTCGGGGTGCTTCCGCCGCAATACGCCAAGGAGCAAAAGAGGTGGATACCCGCATGGGCCAACAATGTAGTGTCCAACGGTTATTTTATCAGCCGAAGCGTACTCGCCGAAGAAGGCAAGCTGGACAGGATCATTGATATGCTTGACTGGCGGTATTCCGAAGAAGGTATCAACGCTTTTGTTTTTGGCGAAGAAGGCATCAGTTTTTATTATGATTCCGATGGGCGTAAGCAATACACTGATGATTGGATATACGCACGTGACAACCCGGATTCGGCGGATAAAAAATTCGACCAATCCTATTACCAGGATTTTACAAACTTAATCAACGCCACCATGCTGGTAGGCAAAACCAACGCTTTCTATGATTACGTGGATTTGGTGAACGCAACTTCAGAGGACGATTATTTCAGGCCGTATAACCTTCCCGGGTTTACATTGAGCGAAGAAGAGACTTCGGAAATGAACGGTTATACAACCCCGCTTAATGACTATTGGCTGCCTATGCTGGACCAGATGGTCATGGGCACAAGGCCTATCGGAGAATGGGACTCATATATGGAACAGTTGTCTACATTGGGCCTCGACAGGATGATTGAGCTTAGAAACATGGGATATGAAGCGTCAAAAACCAGATAGGCATTTTTATATGATTTGACCGGTTAATAGAGGTTGCCGTAATGTCAAACAGCGTACAATTTAAAACCCAAGCGTCATTGTTATAAATGGCGCTTGGGCTTGTTTAACATTTATGGAGGTATCAGCCATGCAAAACCGTTTTACTGCCGCCAATAATCTTTTTCCTCATCTTAATGATTATTGGGGCGGGCGCATCAAAGCGCAGCTTATGTACCTGGAAGAAGTAAACAATGCGCAAAACGCAGAGCTGGACGCTATATTGGACGCGGCGTTCGATTTGGCTGCTGTACGGTATAAGGATAACGGAAATATCACTCGCCAAAGCGCGGCAGAAATCGAAGCAGTCCTTCAACCGGCTTCAAAAACAGCCAAATCCATTACTGTCGCCTGTGTTGGCCACGCCCATATAGACATGAACTGGATGTGGGGTTATGACGAAACGGTATCGCTTACGGTGGACACAATACGGACCATGCTCGCTTTTATGCGGGAGTATCCCGGTTTTACTTTTGGGCAGTCCCAAGCTTCAGTATATAAAATCATTGAAGATTACGCGCCCGAAATGCTGCCGGCAATATGTGGTTTTATCAAAGAAGGACGCTGGGAAGTCATTGCATCCACATGGGTAGAAGCAGATAAGAATATGCCGAGTGGCGAAAGTATGGCCAGGCATTTATTATACACTAAAAAGTACCTGAAAAAATTGCTTGAGTTGTCGGACGACCAGTTCAGAATTGATTTCGAGCCTGATACTTTCGGGCACGGCGCTAACGTCCCTGAAATCTTAAGCTCCGGCGGAGTAAAATACTATTACCATTGCCGGGGTTACTGCGGGCATCACTTGTACCGCTGGCGCGCGCCTTCGGGTAAGGAGATAACCGTATTCAGGGAACCCACTTGGTACATAGATGAAATATCTGCCGAATCGTTCATGCACATTCCCCGTTTCTGCGCTGATAACAAAATTGACCGTATGCTGCGTGTTTACGGTGTAGGTGACCATGGCGGCGGGGCGACCCGACGCGATATTGAACGAATTATTGAATACAACACATGGCCTTGTATGCCCGAAATAACTTTTGGGAGCTACATAGACTTTTTTAATTATATAGATTCCCTTGACTTGCCCGTAGTTGACGAAGAGTTGAATTTTATTTTTGATGGGTGCTACACTTCGCAAAGCAGGATAAAAAAAGCGAACCGCATATCAGAAACCAAGCTTTATGAAGCCGAATTGTTAAACACCATATCACATATCAGCGGCGTTTACCCATATGACGTAAAAATTTATGAAAAATTATGGCAAAACACGCTTTTCAACCATTTCCATGATATTTTACCGGGTTCCGGGACAATTGAGACAAGGGAACATGCCCTCGGTTTGTTCCAGCAAACGATGGCCGGAGCCGGTACGCGTTTGAGCGCGGCGGCGCGCGGTATCGCAGCAAACATCAATACGGCGGCGCTTTTGCCCATAACGAAACCACCCATTGATTCCATCGCGGAAGGCGCGGGGGTTGGCTTCGATATCGGTTACCTAGCCGGAACCGGAGGTTGTAATTACACCGCATACAGCGCTGCAGGCGGCAAAAAGAGGCTATTTGTCCTATTTAACCCATCCCAGTCTTTTATTTACACAACGACTCTTTTAACCGTATGGGATTGGGAAGGCGATATTAATAAAACAATAATCACCGATGAAACGGGATTGCCTCTTGAACACGAGCTAATTCACAATGAAATGCAATCTTTTGCGTTTCATAGCTACTTCCAAATCAACTTGCGCTGCGACTTACCCCCCTTCAGCTACCGAACGGTGCTCCTTGACGAAGACGCAGCGCCAAAGTTTATAATTTTATGCAAAGACCCTCGCGTTGATATACCTGCTGAATATATACTGGAAAACGATTTGATACGGGCTGTGTTTGACCCCAAAAACGCTGCGCTTATTTCGTTAATCGATAAATCAACCGGTAAAGAATTCGTAGACGCAAAAAGGGGTGGTTCGTTCCGCTATATTATGGAAGATCCGTCGCGGGGCATGACATCATGGCGGATTGGCCGATACGCATCAGACACGCCTGTTGCCGAAGGCTTAAAAATAACGGAAGTATCAGGCAGTTTAGTACGCAGGTTTACATATGAAGTGCCGGTAGGGGAGTCCTTATTGAAGGTCACCGTTTCCTTGGATAAAAACGCCCGGCATCTCAGATATGCAGTATTATGCGATTGGCGGCAATTCGGTGAAAACGCTTCATGCGGCAAACGTACAATCGGCGCAGCCGGAAAACATATCCCACTGCTGGTGTTTAGAATCCCCCTTGCGTATGATTGTAAAATGTTTACGTATGATAATGCTATGGGTATAGTATCCCGTCCGGCACTTAATCATGATGTACCGGCCCTAACCTTCGCTTTCGCCCCGCAAGGGGATGGCGGTACCGGGATTATGGTTTCATCAGACAGCAAATATGGGTTCAGGTGCACGGATAACTCGGTATCGCTTTCATTAATCAGAAGTTCATATAATCCTGACCCTGCCCCTGAGATTTATACACACGCGATCAATATAAATGTAGGGATCGCCGATGGCGCCGTACCCGGGGCGCTTGTTGATGCCGCATGCCGGCAAATCCGTACATCGGTATCGGTAGCGTGTGCGCCCGGTGAAGGCTCATTTCCACTCAGGGACAGCTTCATAAAAATTATTAACGGTGATGCAGTCATTTCTTCGGTTAAAATATCAGAAGACGGCAGCGCGGCAATCCTCCGCTGCTATGATGTTTCAGGCAGTGATGCCAAAATTTTAATCAGATGGTTTAGAAAAATAAAATCTGCTTTGTATGTAGATACCCATGAAAATATACTACAGGGAAGCATTCCGACTGTAAACGATAATGATGTCGCTTTCGACATACGGGCATACGGTGTTGCAACGGTGAAACTAGTGTTTTAACAAGCCGGGTTTGGCATATTGGCCAAAATAAGGACTTACGGAGGGATTGGCGGTTGAACCGAAATAAGCTTTCAGAAGAAGAAATATGCCTGGCGATGCGCGCGCAGGGAGGAAACAGGATACCCCACATGGAACACTGGTCCAACCCGGACGCGGAAACCTATTTGACGGGAATTGATTATTATGAAGCCCCTCGCAGTTGCCGGCTGAGGCTTGCCGAGCTTTACCCGATGCTCCGTTTGCATATACCTGAAACCGACGACCCCGTGCCGCGCCCATGTTCGGAAAATGGCGTCCCCCCTTCTGACCCGGTAAAACATACCGTCCGTTGGGGGGCGGGCGAATCCTGGTCTTTTTTACATGGTGAGCAAATATTTAAATCAGAAGATGACGTTTTCGCATTTAGCCCGCTTAAAAAGGGGGATTTTTCCGATTGGCCTTTCGTTGTTTGCAATGACGATTTTTCCAGCGAAGAAATAATTTATAAACGGACTCGGGTAAATTACCCTAATGAATGGGGTGAAACAGCGCCTGAATATTCCACTTCTTCCGCGGGTTTTTACAACACGCTGTTTATGTGGCCGATGCTCACTTTCGGGTGGGAAATGTTTTTGGCGACTTGCCTTGATGAACGGTTTGGGCGGATTATGGATGAATTTGCTGAAATAAGCAGGCGCGTGTTCAAGGCATTTTCACGTCTTCCCATCAATTTTTGCACTTGCCATGATGATATATTTATGACCAACGGCCCTGTTTGCTCACATGAATGGATGACAAAATATATTTTCCCCCGGTATGAAGAATACTGGTCCTTGCTTGGAAATAAAGGAGTACGCGTAAATCTGGTGACAGACGGCAAACCGGACGCCTATGTTTGCGACTTGTACGGCTGCGGTATGCGAGGTTTGATAACAGAGCCGTATGCCGACTTTAAAACAATCGCAAAAAAGCACCCTGACATTCTACTGGCCGGTGAGGGTGATAACCGTATATTGACTTATGGAACAAAAGACGAAATAAAAAGAATGGTCATGTCTATGGCGGAAACCGGCAAAATATCGGGAGGGTATTTT
>Ga0099364_10008874_pt1 | contig 14056 bp, 5 predicted proteins | sample TergutTh196P3_FD_73070 | JGI IMG/M metagenome (GOLD analysis project Ga0099364, IMG submission 73070) | Microcerotermes parvus P3 segment gut microbial communities from Pointe-Noire, Republic of the Congo - Th196 P3 | ecosystem: Host-associated > Arthropoda: Insects > Digestive system > Gut ...
GCCGTGAACTTACCAAGACGAAGACGAAATTGAAGCGTGGTCGTCCTTCGACGAAGGAAGAGAAGGCATCGGTTCGGAAGAATGAGCGTATCCAAAAAAAGATTGGTGCGTTGTTTGAGCATCGTTATCTTTTCGTTCAGAAAGAGTTGTCGGCGAAGGAGCAGAAGACATTTTTGGAGATGACTCGTGGCTTGCCGGAGTTGCGTCAGTTGCGTGAAATGGTGGAGGAGATTTATCGTTTGTATGATCGTCGTTGTCGCCGGGTGACAGCGTTGGAAAAATTACGCAAGTTGCGTGTGCGGCTCAAACGATTCAAGTGGTTGTCGGAAGTATTGAAGAAACTTGAATCGCCGACGATTGATCGCAGTTTGGTATTTTTGGACGACAAAAAATTGCCGTCGACGAGCAATTCGGTGGAGCGTGGCAATCGTCGATTTCGGAAGATGCAGAAGACGGTGTATCGTGTTCGGACGTATGAAAACATTCGCAATCGTATTGCATTGGATATGTTTCGGGACTGCTATTTGCCAAGGCGTTATCAAACAATGCAATCGCTACACGATACAAGAGCAGGATAAATCGCTAATTCCATGATACACTCTCGATTTGTCTGACACTTTTTGACACTTTTTATTTCGGTTCAATTTGGTAATTTGTGATAACTCCTGATTCTGACTGATCTTCAGCGATACAAGGTGATACAGTGGTTTATTTTGTGAAAATCGACTGTGGTTTTTCTTAAAGTCTTTTACAGCAAGAGATTTGGTGAAAATTAAGGACAAAAATGTAAGTCCTGTTAACGGACTGCCCCTTTCCCCTATCTTTACCCGCATCGGCACTTGTGATAGACTCATGGAGTGTTCACGCCGCTGTTCCCCGATCAAACTCTTGTTCACAGGATGAACGGGAAAAAACCTATGCCCCCTAACATTATCAAACGCACGATAGAGACGCACGAGCGGCGAGCAATAGTAGGTGATGCTCTCAATAAATCCCTCGATATATTTGCCTCCCACTGCGAGGAAGCGTTTGATGATGTTATGACGAATGCTCTGAAACCGATTGCGGAAGTGATGCAGGTGGACCGTATTACTTTTTATCGTCTCGCACAAATTAATGACCAGCACCGCTTGAAACAAATCTACCACTGGGATGCCGCCGAAGGAGGATTGACGAAAAAAGACCTGTATGTTCTGCCGGACAATCAAATCATTGCGGAGGATCTGAAAATGGCGATGCAGGATATTTATCTGACCAAACGGCGGGATAGAGTATCCGGGGACGAAGCCGCCTTCATGGACACATTTGACCTTAAATCACTTTTGATGGTGCCCGTTTTTACGCATGGCGAATTTTGGGGGCTTGTCCTTTTTCAAGATCATTCCAACGTGCGTGATTTTGATGAGGGCTGTATAGACTTATATCGGGCTGCCGTCCGCATGTGCGTTAGTTCTATTATCAGAGCGGAGATGACATGGAAAGCCGACGAGGCAATGGAGGCTTTCAACAACCGCGAAAAAATGATGGAGATGTTGATCAAAATAGCCACCATTTTTCTTTCGCGGAGTGAGCGTTTATCTGATGATATGATGGCACTGGGAGTCAGCCTGATTACCGATATGGTCAAAGTGAACAAATTTTCTGTCTGGCGTAATTTTTCGATGCCTGACGGTTTGTACGCATCGCAAATTTATCGCTGGGACAAAGAATCGGGCGGCACTACGGAGCCGATGCCGGAATTGCAGTATGTCCCTTACTCCCGGTTTGCTCTGCCATTAGAGGATTTTTTTTCACAGGGTGAATCAGTGAACTGCCATGTAAGTTTATTGCCTGAACCATCTATCTTGAGAAACTACGGTATCGAGTCCGCATTTATCACGCCTATTTTCTCCAGTAATGCCCTTTGGGGATTTGTCTTTTTTGCGGATACCCGATGTGAGCATCATTTTGACAATCACTGCGCCGATATGATGCGTTCGGCGGCATTCCTGGTTGCGAATACTGTCATCCGTACCGAAATGGAACACGAGATCTATGATGAGAACGAACTCAACCGTGTCATGTTCGAAGCCGCTCCTATCGGTTTGACGATATGCGACGAACATTTTAACTTTATTAACTGTAATCAGGCGGCATTAGACATGCTCGGTGTTACGGAACAATACTACTTTAACCATTTTTACGATCTTTCCCCTGAATATCAGCCTGATGGTTCAAAGTCCCATGACAAAGCACGTGAAAACTTTGAGCGGGCATTAAGCGGTGAAAGGTTTGTTACGGAATGGCTGCATTGTTCACCCAGCGGTGAGTTAATCCCTACCGAACTCACCCTGACGCGTGCCCAATACAAAGACAAGTACATTGCATTGGGCTATATCTATGACTTGCGCAACATCAAAAATATGGAGGCGGACATTAAAAAACTTGTCTCCGAAGTGGATTACGATGCCTTAACAGGCATTTACAACCGGCGGTTTTTTGATAAGAGTTTGAAACGGATTATAAAATCATTATCCCGTTCCGGCAGTATGCTTAGTTTGCTGTTGATTGACATTGATCACTTCAAGAACTTTAATGACACGTATGGTCACATTGAAGGGGACAAATGCCTTGTAACCATTGCCGAGGTTCTTGCTAACAGTGTCCGGCGGGACGACGATTATGTCGCGCGGTACGGCGGCGAGGAATTTGTGGCGGTACTGCCGAACACAGATGAAGAAGGAGCACGCAGGGTTGCGGAGAACATGCATGAAAACTTACAGAAATGTAAAATTCCTCACACAAAGAATGGAGACACAGGATACGCGACCATTTCCATTGGAGGAACAACATGCTGTGTCGATCGCACACAACACGGAGATGATTACATCAAGCGGGCGGACGAAATGCTCTACGTTTCAAAACAGAGCGGACGAAATCAAACATCTTTCGGTGTGATGGAGGAGGGTACTGGAGGATATACCTGAAACGGCTGAATATACCGTAAACGGCATGAAATTGTACTTTGCGAACCTTGCGCTTCTTTGCGTCTTTGCGGTTAAATTCTCTTTTTTTTAACCGCAAAGTTCGCAAAGGAATGCGCAAAGGACGCAAGGGAAGAAACGTCCAATTCCTCCCCGTTTACAGTATAGTTACGAAAATTCATCACAGTGGTAGTTAGGGTATGCAAATGTCGCGGCAACGTGCGGTGACCAATTCCCATTTTGCCTCAGCAATGTCCTCTTTTGTGGCGATCCAAGTTCCGCCGCAAGCGATGACACCCTTTGTAGCAAGGTATTCCCCCAAATTTTCCGGTGAAACACCGCCAGTAGGCATAAACTGCACCCCCGTATGACCATAAGGAGCGATGAGTGATTTGAGCATCGTCAAGCCGCCCATAGCACCGGCGGGAAAAAATTTCAAAATCTTGCAACCGTGGGAAAGTGCCGATTCAACATCGGAAGGTGTGCAGACTCCGGGCACAAAGGGGAAGTTCATTTTTTGCGCCGCTTCAATGATTTTAGGATTGCAACCCGGTGCTACGCCGAATGTGGCACCGGAATCGATAGCGGCTCTGAGATTGTCGAGCGTTAAAATCGTCCCCGCACCCACGAGCAGGGCTGGACGTTCTTGCGACATTTTATGGATAACGGCGGCGGCGGCGGCGGTGCGGAAGGTAATTTCTGCAATCGGTAATCCCCCTTCGATCAGTGCATCGGCAAGAGACAGTGCCGCTTCGGGGGACTCGATAGCAATCACCGGCACCACTTTGAGCCGGGCAATTTGTTCAAAAACAGACATGGACATTGATTTATTGACGGGTGTAAAAGTTTCTATACTGTAAACGGGGAGAAATGGGACGTTTTTTCCTTGCGTCCTTTGCGCATTCCCTTGCGAACTTTGCGGTTAAAAAAAAGAGAATTTAACCGCAAAGACGCAGAGAAGTGCAAGGTTCGCAAAGTACAATTTCATGCCGTCTACAGTATATGATTCGTTTGCAAAAAAACTCCCGGTTTCGAGAGCCCACAGATGAAACGCCCAATGCTCACTATACGCCGCTTACTATACACCGTTTTCCTTCTTTTGGCAAGAGGTTTTTCACATAAATCTGAGAACTTGAAAACTGGGTAATCTTTTGCAAACCTTGCGGTTAAAAAAAGAGAATTGAACCGCCGAGGACGGCAACGCACAAAATCCCCGTTTTTCTTAAAGTTTCCGTCATTCTCCGCCGATTTCCTACAACCGTAATAATCGTTAAAGTCAACCGTTAACAATCCCCCCAAATATGACCTATCATCGTGTTCATTTCGGTAATGAAAACAGCCGCAGCAAAATTGAGAGCCTTGCTCTTGACGGTCTCTGCCCAAAAATCCGGCTGATTGTCCTCGCCGGACTATTGGTTTTCTTTGCACTGCCGGTGATAGTGCCAGCGTCGATTGTCGGTCCCAACCAAACAACCGTTACAAAGAGCACGATCCATGCCGGTGTCTTTACGGACGACGGCTCACTGAACTCGGTGATTGACTTCAAGAAGGGAAATGGCGGAACCCGAACCATTGACGGTAATGTTACGATCGTGCTCAGCAACACTGCCAACAGCAGCGTCAGCGGTTCGGTCGCCGCTATTGTTTCTGATGACAGCAGCGGTCAATTTGAATTTCATCTTGACACGATCTCGATTACACGGCATGCAGGAGCACAGGCAGGCAGTCTTTACGGCTTTCTCTACCTGACCGATCATGAGAATTTTACAGGCTCCATCGGCGGCACAAGGGCAAGGAATCTTTCGGTGATTAACCACAAAGGCGCGGCGGCATACGGGGTTGCGTTCAATATCGGTAATTTGGTGAGTATTGGAAGCGGAAATAATAATGCAAGAAAAACTATCCATTTCGGTAACATCACCGCCAGAGCCTTGGATGAAGAAGCCGGAGTGGGTGCCACCGGCTTTGTGGCGAAATCCCTCAATGGAGCCAACGTTACCCTCGGCGACGTTGCGGCGCAGTCAGTCTTTACCAGAGATGCAGACATATCCAACGGAGACCCCAGAAACCCCTGGGCGTTTGGTATTCAATTTAGCGAAGGCGTTGATAACGGTACGTTGACCATCGGCGGTGTGAATGTTCTGGCATCCGGCGACAGAGGTAAAGCCATCGGTATTCTTTTAGAAAATAATGGTGTTGCCAAAAACGGTCTCATCACCGCACTTAACATCACCGCGAGCGGGCATGGATTTGCCCGCGGAGTCGAAATGGGCGGTGATCTGGAGGGTAAACTGACCACCGGTGCTATTACGGTCAATCAGACCGGAACGGGTCTCGGCTCGAATGGTCTGGAAGGCTACTTACCTCTGGCTGGTTCTCTCTCGCCGGGTGGGGAGTTCGGTCTCAATGCCGTCGGTGTCCTGATAGGCAAGGAAGGAAACATTGCCGGCGAACTATTGACGGGGAACGTTATTGCCGCTGCCGAAGAAGGAAATGCCGCCGGTATCTTTGTCAGCGGCGGAGTGGTGAATGGCGGAAAGATTACGACTGGTACTCTCGCCGCCAGCGGCAAAGGTGTCGCACGCGGTGTCGAAATGCATGGTGATTTGGCGGGGACGGTAACGACGGGTAATATCACTGCCGCTGCCGAAGAAGGAAACGCCGCCGGTATCTTTGCCGGTAATGGAGTAGCGAATGGCGGAGTTCTGACGGCGGGTACTCTCACTGCCAGCGGTGAAGATTTCGCACGCGGTGTCGAAATGCATGGTGATTTGGCGGGGACGGTAACGACGGGTAATATCACTGCTGCTGCCGAAGAAGGAAACGCCGCCGGTGTTTTTGTCGGCGGCGACGTGGTGAATGGCGGGACTCTTACGACCGGCAGCATCACCGCCGGCGGTGTGGTCGCACAGGGGATTCAGGTGATTCATGGTGTGGCGGGCAATATCTCGGTTGGTAGCGTCCGTGCCGCCGGTACGGGTGCAGCATTTGGTCTCCAGATTGGAGACTTTTTCCATGGGAACGTGGCTGACCTCACTGGTCGGCTGACTCTCGGCGGCAATATCGTTGTGAAGTCCGAGGGATTGGATGGAGGACTCCCTGGGACGGAGGGCAATGCGTTCGGTCTGATGATTACCGCCAATGTCGTGAATGAGTTCGAGGGCGGCTGGAATCCCAACGGCGACGAGGGGAACGGTGCTTACGAAGGGACATTTTTGGGCGGCGGTGTGATCAATGGTACCGGCAGAGACATTTTCGTTGAGGGGAAAACCCTTGCGGTCGGTGTGGGGATCGGCGGCTCGATAAGCACCGGCGATATTAAACTTGGTAATATCACGGTGACAGGGATGGGAGGCGTGGATGCTGACGGAAAGCCCGCAGCGTATGCCGATCAAGCGGTCGGTTTTATTGCAATTGAAGGGATTACCGTCGCCAGACAAAAAGATGAACAGGGCAACTTTACGGACGAGATTGTTTTAGGCACGGGTAATCGGACGAACATTGATCTCGGCAACATTGTGGTTGCGAGTGTTCAAGGTGCCATCGGATTCGGTGTAGGAGACGTGTTGCTCGGCGGACCCGGTGCAGGTATCGACAACAGCACCATCAGGATAAAAAGCATCGAGACTCTTGTGCAGGAGGGGGTTGCCCTCGGTTGGTGGTCGGGTGCGGTGACTCATTCTCTCATTACCATCACCAATGGTATCGAGGTTGTCAGTGAGAAGGGGGGCGCATCGGGCATTTATGTCGATGGTGATTTTAATGGAACGCTGAATACCGGAACGATGACCGTGACAGCCTTGAATGCCGGTGATGATACCGTAACGGGGATCACCATTGACGGCGGATTTGACCACAAAGGAGGCACCATCGGCAGAATTATTGTGGACGCAGTTACCGATACCGGCGCAAACGCTTACGGTATTGCCGTTACAGGGAGTGCTCATGTTGTTCTCTGGAACGACATTATGGTCTTCAATGGTGCCGGCGATGGTGTTCAAGATGCTGGTCTTGCCATTGGTATTCAGGCAGTTCAGGGAGGCACTCTCACGATTGCGAATAATATCCGCATCACTGCTGCGGACGGCGGCATTGTAAGCGGAGATGACCTGACTCTTCACTTTATCGGCAGTAGAGTCTTGGAACTCAGCAGCATCCATATCCATGGCGGTACAGGAACACTCAACCTCACCGGAACCGGCACATTGAGGTTCACGGGGGAAGCGAGTATCAACACGGATAATATCCATACGATAGACCTCGGCGAAAATGCCCGGTTAGAATTCGCCCAAAATACGGAAGGAACCTACGCGGGTGTCTTTACCGGTGAAGGCGGCGTTGAAAGTAAAGGTACATGGACGCTCTCCGGTGATTCTTCCGATTTTGAAGGCACCTTCACGCAAACGTCGGGACTCCTGCATTTAACCGATACCGCCCACGGTACTGCCCACTTGGGGGGGTATTTTGTGCAAAATGCCGGTACGCTTACCTCGGCAGAGGGTGCCAAACTGGAAGAGGCTACGTTCAAGGGAACGGTAAAGCCGACCGGCACTCTCGAAATTGCCTCGGCAACGTTCCTCGCGGGGGCAATCGTCGATGTCGGACAACTTGAAACCGAGGACAATAGGATTGCCGTGGTGAATGATCTTGTTTTCGCTGGTGCAACGACGCTCTCTCTCAATGTTCTCCATGCAGACACAGACAAGTCCTATACACTGATGACGTTCGGCGGAATCTTGGAAGGTCTGGATTATCTTACCATTGCCGCCGAGGAACTCGGCGAAGAACAGCGCGGCGGTGTTTACGTCGACGCAAACGCCTTGCTTTTCGCCATGATTGATGGCAATGCCGCGCTCAACTGGACAGGGGCATCGTCTGAATGGAGTACCGCAACGACAAACAGCAACTGGAATGTCGGCAGTTTCGACACCTCTCTCAAATTCAACACCTATTTCAAAGAGGGGGATACGGTCATCTTCGGTGAGGACGACAGCATCACCAATAGAACTGTTACCGTCGGTTCCGGCGGTGTGAAAGTGGATTCGATGGAAGTAACCGGCACCGGGTATGTTTTCAACGTGACTGCCGGTGAGTTGCCCGCGATTGAATCCGCCGGAGACATTGACTTTGGTGATGCCGCGCTGAATATTATCGGCTACATCCCGGATGAGAGCGGCTACGAACTGGATGGGAGCAACACGGGCGATTCTGTACGGCATATTCTCACGGTGGTTCAGGCGGGAGGCGATTTGATCTATAACCATCCGGTGATTACGGTTGCGGGGCAGGCAAGTGTCGATTTTCTGTCCGCTCTGGCTTATCAGGAGGACAATACCATTAAGGTCGAAACACGTTTGACATGGTTCTTGACCGATCTTGACCGACCGGCACACGGCACTTTCACGATTGCCGAAGGGGCAGAATTTACGCTCGGTTTTGTACTGAAAGACAACGATAAAGTTGACGTTGACGGATCGTGGGACGGCAAATCGCTGACCAAGATGGGGGGAGGAACACTCATTCTGACCGGTGCCAATGAGTACACCGGAGGCACCTTCGTGAAACAAGGAACGTTGGTCGTCACTACCGAAAGTCTGCCGGGCGATGTCGAAGTGAATGACGCAGCGAATACTGCACTGGTCTTTGAGCAAGAGGCGGAGGGAACCTACGCAGGCGTACTGTCCGGCGAAGGCTTGGCAGTCAAAACAGGAGAAGGTCTCTTGACGCTCTCCGGCGATTCCTCCGGTTTTGAAGGCTTCTTCTTGCAATGGAAGGGGGATCTTCATTTGACCGAAACCGCTCACCTGGGAGGTCTGTTTGGACAGCATGCCGGCACGACCTTCACATCGGCAGACGGTGCCGCGCTCAGCGATGCCGAATTTCGGGGAACGGTAATGCCCAGCGGTACACTCTACGTCGCATCGGCACTCTTCGAGGACGCAATGGTCGATTTCGGACTCCTGACAGACGGCAATCGCATTGAGGCGGACGGCGAGATATGCTTTGCCGGCTTGACAACAATAAAAATTGATGCTGCGGGTATTGACGCGCCGGGAACCCACGGGTTCACGTTGATGCAGTTCGATCACTTTTGCACCTACGAAGGGAGTGACGTAAGCATTGATCCGAAAAACCTCGGCAATCATCGCGGCGGTGCCTATTTGGAGTCAAACGCTCTGATGTACGACGTGATTGTCGGCAACACCACACTCTATTGGACAGGTGCCTCGTCGGTGTGGAGCACAGCAGCGGCAGGCATGGATTGGGCTACGGACAATATCTACACTTATTTCAAAGAGGGGGATACGGTCATCTTCAGTGAGGACGAAAGAATCACGAATAGAACGGTTAATATCGGTTCCGGCGGCGTGAAAGTGGCGGCGATGACCGTTGAAGGAACCGGTTACATCTTTAACCTGATGCCCGGCGCGATTCCCGCGATTGTTTCCCTCGAAGATGGGGATATTCACCTCGGCGATGCCACGCTGAACATTACCGGTTTGTCTGCCGGCGGAGATTGGAGAACCGTCATTCAAACGCACGGGAGCGGTCTCTTGACGACGGATGCAGAAACCATCCACGTGACTGTTGCGGGGCTTACCCACGCGAATTTTCTCACCGTTGATGTGGAACAAACCAACTCGGAAGTCCGGATGAGAGCCACGCTCAACTGGAACCCCAATGAAAGCAAGGAGGTCGATTTCGGAATCCAAGGCGGACACGAATTTACACTGGGCACCCATTTGGTCGGCGGTAATTCACTCCTCAAAACGGGCGACGGCACACTCATCTTGACCGGCAACAACAATTACACCGGAGCCACCACCGTGACCGCCGGAACGCTGCAAGTAGAAGGCACCATCGCCAACAGTAACGTCGCCGTCTCTGGTGCGAACACGGTGTTTGTCGTGGGCAGCACCAGCAACAGCACGGCGAAGGTCGGCGGTGAGGTTACGGTCAGCAGCGGGGGCACTCTCACAGGGCATGGGACTCTCGACGGACCGGTTACCATCGGTTCCGGCGGAACGCTCTCCCCCGGAAGCAGTATCGGTAAAATGCTATTTACCAACGGCGTTACTTTTAGGGACGGTTCAACGTATCTGTTTGAAGTCGATATGGATGGCAGCGACTGTCTCGATGTGAGCGGCGGCATCATCACTATCGAACATGGAGCAAAACTTCAAATAGTCTTCGATCCCGATGTTAACCCCATTGACGAAGGTCCGTTTCAGGTGATTAACATTGCTATCGGCAGTGCCGTATTCAACAATAACGGCGAACACTTCACCATCGTCGACACTTGGGGGTTAAAATTCACACATGGTATTGACGATGATGGCTACTGGGTCACTGCGGCAATGGCGGAAGAATTTTTCCCCTATACCGACCTCGTGAGCGGAGTTGCCACACCGAACGCCCTCCGTGTTGCCGCCGCTATGGACAAAATTGCCGCCGACATTGCAGAGTACCCCGCGCACCGTCCTGTAATGAAAGAATTAAATGACGCTCTGTTGGGGATGGAAAAAGATGATCATCAAGCACTGGCGGATGCCTTTGCACAACTGCACGGAGAAGCCTACGCGGCAACTCAAGTTGCCAGCGTGAACTTGCAGCGCAATTTTGTGCGGTTACTACCGAGTGCCGGTGAGCGGCTCATGACTCCCCAAGAGGCGGCACTCTCCTTACGCGGTCAAGTACCCGGTGCTCTTTGGAACCGCTGGGGAACCTTGACCGGCAGTTGGTCGGAGCGGGATAAACTCGAACAGTTCAGCGGTTACCGGCTGCAAACGTTCGGCGTTGCCGTCGGGATGGACAGAAGAATCATGAACAATTTCCTCATCGGCGGTGCGGTTGCCTACGATAACGTGAATCAAGAGTTCAAGTCGATCTATTCGGAAGACCAATCGAACGCTTTCCGTGCCCTGCTTTACAGCGGCTGGCGAGCCGGCAACACATTCATCGATGGTTACGCTGGCTACTCCAAGAGTTGGCACGAGACCGAACGGAGCATCGACATCACGAACAGCACCCATCCCTTCAGCGGTATTGCCAAAAGCAAATACAGCGACGACATGATGGCAGCAGGGATTGAAGCCGGACACAAGTTGTACTTTGCCAGTTCGCAGTTGACACCGAGCGTTGGGCTGCACTATGTTCACCTTTCCACACCGGACATCACGGAAACCGGTGCGGGTGCGGCAGTCCTGCACATGCACAGCAACAAATACGATTCACTCCGCTTACCCGTTGGAGTCCGGTGGAACACCAACTTTACATGGGGCTATGGAATCGTATGGACACCGGAACTCCGGGCATACTATGTCGGGGAATTGGGGGACACCACCACAAGAATCCAATCCTCATTCGGCAATGCGAGAGACGTGAGTTTCTACTCAGAGAGCGGCGACTGGGGACAACACAGCGGTCGAATCGGTCTGGGACTTAATACCCAGTGGAGAAACCGGGTGAATTTCCGTGTCGATTACGAACACGAAGCGTATAAACACACCTCCATCAACAGACTGGGTGCCGCGCTGGGTGTGAATTGGTAGCGACTATGAGCGGCATGGAAGCAGCCCTTTGCTTTGCGTCCTTTTCGGTTAAGTCCTCTTTTTAACCGCAAAGGGCGTAAGAGAAAAAACTTAACTTGTCCTCTTTTTCAATATAAGTGAAACAATGGCACTAAAAAAGTTCCTAAATGCGAAAAGATTAGAAAAATTTCTCGACAACTGTTATGCAGCCTTAATATGGAATCGCGAAAAATGTCGCGCCGTGGTGCAGGTGCTCTTTTCGGCTCCCCCGCAAGCAAGATCAATCTCGGCAGCCCATAATTTTTTATTCGTAGAAGGTTTCTATGATATGGATGGTATCGACTGGGGAACCTATATGTTGACACACAATATGCCGGAAAAGGTTGCTGCTTTGCGTCATGGATTAGACGAAAAATCAAACAAATCACTTGATTTAATTTTCTCGCGTATGATACTATTCCCCCAAAATTGGTGGCGGCAGTTTAAGGTGCGTGAAGCGTACATACGCTCATTTTTGACCCCTGAAGAAATGGCGGACGAGCAATCCCGGCTTGGAGCACTACCACAATACCGTACAGAATTTTTAATGGATGAGCCAACGTACGCTTGTATCGTATTTACTTGCCATACTGGTCTCAGAAACAAGAGCGAAAAGTTGAAAAAGTACATTGCCGGCAAGGATTTTATTGACGGCGGCGCATACATCGGCGACACTGCTCTCGTGTATATGAAATACTATGCCCCGCGCAAGGTTTATTCGTTTGAAATTTCCGAAAAAACTTGCATGCGTTATGAAAACGTTATGCGTATGAACAATATTGCTGCCGACCAGTACCAACTTTGCCGCATGGGGTTATCGGACAAAAAATCGACAATTATGATGCACGACTCTGGGCATCAAGGAACAACGGTGCTCTCAAAGGGTACTGACGAGGTTCAACTCACAGACTTAGATTCTTTCGCACAGGAAAATCACCTTAACGTCGGTTTTATCAAGGCAGACCTCGAAGGCTCCGCCTTGGAATGCACACTTGGCATGAAAGAAACCATAAAACGGGATCGCCCCGTTATTGCCATTGATATTTATCATAGCCCTAAAGAATTTTTCGAGGTCAAACCTGCACTGGATGAAATAACTGCGGGTCTCAACTACAAAATTACCATCGAAAAAAACTACACAGCCCCTCATCGAATGGTTGAGGCTATGATTTTCGCCTACCCGAAGGAACTGGATGATGAATAAATCAAAAGTTTCGGTAATCATACCGATCTACGGCGTGGAAAAATATCTGCGCCAATGCTTGGATAGCGTCTTGGCGCAGACTCTTCAAGAGATTGAAATCATCTTGGTCAATGACGGCTCACCGGACGAATGTCCAAAGATTATAGACGAATATGCCGCCAAGGACGGACGCATCACCGCTATTCACAAACCCAATGGCGGATACGGCAGTGCATGCAACGTCGGTTTTGCACGTGCGGCTGGCGAGTATGCCGCCATCGTGGAGCCGGACGACTTTATCAACAGGAACATGTATGAACAGTTGTATGAAACTGCACACAAAAATAATTGTGATGTTGTCAAATCTGCTTTCTACAGACACTATGACATTGCCGGAAAAGAACCATACGATGTGAGCCCCCGCTGGTTTCCCAAGCGTGAAAGTCGCTGGACGATGCCGCATGGAGTTTTCACGATCTACGAACATCCCGAGTTTTTTTACTTCCATCCGTCTGTCTGGTCATGTATTTATCGCCGCGATTTTATCGAGCAGCATCAAATACGAATGGAAGAACTTCCGGGAGCAGGCTGGGCAGATAATTTATTCCAGGTACAAACGCTTTGCGTTGCAAAATCCATCGCTTACATTGATACGGCATTTTACCATTGGCGGTTGCTCCATGATGACGACGCCAAGGATTTGAAGGACTTGACTATTCCGTTCCTGCGCACACGGACAATTCACGCATGGTTACAGGAAAACAACATTACAGACGACAATTTGTGGGCATGTCTGCACAAACGTGAATTCGCTTACATGCGAATAATGTTACGAGCCGCAAGCCGTGGGCAACTGCCGGAATTGAAGTCGACGTTTAAGAAAATGCTGAGAGATATGTCCCGAGATATCATAAAAAACAATAAATACATCACTTGCAAGGAACGCCATCTGTACCGTCAACTGCCCCCCGCTTGCTCTTGCCGTTTTTTTTGGTACACCGCGTGCGGATGGCCTCGAGCGGCGTGGAAGTATCTGGTGACCATCACAAGCCAAACAATCTTCCGTAGGTCGTTTTTTCAGTTGTGGTAAAGGAAAGGGAATTATCCAGTTGATTACCTATCCATCTTAACAACGTATAGTTTTTGTCAAGACAGGCAAGAATTTGCTTCCACGCTGGTGTTTTCTGCACGGATATTTTCCCGTTTTGATTCTCGCTGCAATCTCGCACGTGCTTCAATCTTGATCGTTCGCGCACTTTTTCCGTATCTTCCAAGAAAACAAATGACAACACAATCCGGATACGCGGTCAAATGCCATGAACCAGCATTTTGTAAGTCAA
>Ga0099364_10008875_pt1 | contig 14056 bp, 15 predicted proteins | sample TergutTh196P3_FD_73070 | JGI IMG/M metagenome (GOLD analysis project Ga0099364, IMG submission 73070) | Microcerotermes parvus P3 segment gut microbial communities from Pointe-Noire, Republic of the Congo - Th196 P3 | ecosystem: Host-associated > Arthropoda: Insects > Digestive system > Gut ...
ACATATACGAAAACAAGTCAAAAAGTATCATAGAAAAAATTTGGGGGAAATTATGAAGATAATAAAGTATTTTATATTTATTTTTTGTTTGCTGGGTGCAACAAATGCAATAGCTCAAACGCTTAGTGCAACAGAAATAGTGAGGCGTGCCGATGATAATCGTCGTGGGAATAGTTCATATTCTGAAATTAAAATGACAATTATACGTCCAACATGGACGCGTGAAATTGGCATCAAATCGTGGGCTAAGGGAACCAATTTTTCTTTGGTGCTTATTACATCACCGGCAAGAGAAAAGGGACAAGCATTCCTTAAACGTGGGAAAGACCTTTGGAATTGGCAGCCGAGAATTGGAAGAATGATAAAAATGTCATCATCGGTAATGGGGCAGTCATGGATGGGAAGTGATTTTACAAACGATGATATGGTGAGAGAATCTTCCATTGTGAATGATTATACGCATCGCTTAGATGGCAGAGAAAAAGTTCGTGGTTTTGATTGCTATAAAGTAACACTCACACCAAAAGAAAACGCAGCAGTAGTTTGGGGTAAACTAATTACATGGATTTCTGCAACAGATTTTGTCGAAATAAAAACAGAATTTTACGATGAAGATAATGAATTAGTAAACACTCTCAATGGCTACGACATTAAAACTTATGGTAATCGCAAATTGGCTTCTCGTATAGAAATAGTGCCGGCAAGTAAACCAAATCAAAAAACAGTAATGGTTATAGAAAAATATGATTTTAATATACCGATAAACGACAGCTTTTTTTCACAACAAAATATGCAAAAGGTTCAGTAGCTGTTAGAAATGGTCATACAATAAAATGGAGAAATGAATAATAAAATATATGAATTCAAAGCGGTCATCAAAAAAGTTCCCGACATTGATGGGGCTTATATAGAATTTCCTTATGATATAAAAAAAGAGTTTGGAAAGGGAAGAGTAAAGGTGTGTGCTAAATTTGACGGAGAATTATATGCAGGCAGCCTTGTAAATATGGGAGTAAAAAATGAAGATGGTTCTGTTTGTTATATTATTGGAATACGCAAAGAGATACGAAAAAAAATAAACAAACAAGCCGGTGATATAATACAGGTAACAATAAGAGAACGGATATGATAAAACTAGCTTGGAGAAATATTTGGCGCAATCGTCGTAGGGCAATGATTACTATGGCATCGGTATTTTTTGCCGTCTTTTTTTGTATTATTTTTATGAGTTTTCAAATGGGTGTATGGGGAAGAATGCTCGATAATACGCTCAAAACACAAACAGGACACATTCAGATACACGCTAAAGAATACTGGGATGATAAAGTAGTAGATCACTTTATGTTTATGGATGAAGCCGATATTGAACAATTAGAAAACATCAACAGTATCGAAAATGTCTCGCCTCGAGTAGAAATGTTTGCAATGGCGGCATGGGGTTCTGTTAGCAGGGGAATAGCTGTTATTGGGGTCTCACCAAAAAAAGAATCTCAAAAATCGAATTTACATTCTCGTATTGTAGAAGGTGAATATTTATCAGAAAACGATGAGGGTATACTTATTGGCGAGGGACTTGCTCAATATCTTAAAGTGACTGTTGGTGATACGCTTGCACTTATTGGACAGGGCTATCAGGGATCGAGTGCCGTGGGATTATTCCCTGTTCGCGGTATATTGAAAATGATGACCGCAGAAATGGATAATGGAATTGCATATATAACTTTGCCTACGGCTCAATATTTTATCGATATGCCCGACGGATACAGCGGAATATTGATTTCATTAAATGACAACAAACGCTTGGATGATGTTATAAACGAAGTGAAAAATATCGTTGATATAGAAACACTCGATGTATATTCGTGGCATTTCACTATGGATAGATTACTGCAACAATCTAAAGCTGACATGGCATTTGCTGTTCTATTGATATATATTCTATATATAATTGTAGGGTTTGGCATTTTAGGCACAGTTATTATGTTAACCAATGAACGCAAACGCGAATTTTGTATTATGATTTCGCTGGGAATGCCTCGAAAAAAGCTGTCGGCGATTACTGTTTGTGAGCTGTTTGTTATGAGCCTTATTGGAGTAGTGTTAGCTATTGTGGCAACAATACCGGTGGTATATTGGTTTTCAGTAAATCCAATAGCAATTTCGGGAGAAATGGCCGAGGCGTTTGCTCAATTTGGAATAGAACCTTTCTTGCCCATGTCAACCGAAGCATCAATTTTTATCGAACAAATAATAGTTATTCTTGTGATTGTTGTGCTAACGGCTATTTATCCTGTGAGTAAAATTTTAAAGTTAGAGTTAAACAAAAATAAATGAAAATGATAGAGAAAACTAAAAATAGAAAATCGTCAACATTAACATTCACTCCACGGATTGCACATCTTGCGTGGAAAAATATTTGGCGAAACAAAATTCGCAGTGGTGTTATTCTTGGAGCTATCATTATAGGATTGCTTTCGGGAACTTTTTTGTCGGCTTTTATGAAAGGATGGGTTATTGGTACGGTAAACGACGATATTGAAACACAATATTCACATATACAAATACATAATAAAGAATTTATTGCCAATTACGATATCAATGCTTATTTCATTAGAGAAGAGATTGAAGAAAAAATTAATACAAGTGTAATAGATGACATTCATATACAGACTGCCTTTCGTTTAAGTCTTACAGGAATGTTGGCATCGCCTCACAATGCCCTTGGAGTAACTGCTAAAGGAGTATGGGTAGAAGAAGAGAAACAAGTTACAACAGTATGGAAACATATTCCCGAGGAAGAGGGAACTTTTCTGACTGATGATGTTAGAAATCCCATTGTTATTAGCCAAAAGATAGCCGACAAACTGAAAGTGCGGTTGAAGTCGAGGATTGTTTTCACCTTTCAAGATGTTCACGGTGAGATGCAAAGCATGGCTTTTCGTGTGGGCGGAATTTATAAAACTACTAATGGAATGTTTGATGAAGCAAATGTATTTGTACGCCATTCTGATATTTTTGAGTACACAGGTTTGCCCCTACAAGCAGTACACGAAGCTGCTATCATGTTAGCAGATATTGAAATTTGCAGTATTATTTCTCCACAATTAAAAAGTGCATTTGATGATATGAGTGTACAAGACTGGGGTGATTTAAATCCAATGCTTGCATGGTATATAGAAATTGTTGATTTCCAAACCACTATTCTATTGGGTATTTTTTTATTTGCATTGTCATTTGGTATAATCAATACGATGTTGATGGCTGTACTTGAACGAACTCGTGAACTGGGAATGTTGGGGGCTATCGGTATGAGTAAAAAAAATATTTTTAGTATGATTATGCTAGAAACAATTTTTTTAACATTATTTGGCGGTATCATTGGCATTATATTGGGAATAGTTATTACACTATCTACAATGAAAATAGGGGTAGACCTTAGTTTTTTTATGGGTGACCTGTTTGAAGATTTTGGATTTAGTTCGATGGTATATCCGATGTTTAATGCTATAATGATTGTTAGAATAGTTGTATTGGTAATGCTTGCTGGAATATTGTCGGCAATATATCCGGCAAAAAAGGCATTGAAATTGAAAGCTCTGGAAGCAATGAGGCAAGAGTAAAGGGGAAAGTTTTCAGTTGTCAGTTATCAGTTTTCAGGATAACCTAAAAGTTGTTTACAATAATGAAAAAGGAGTTAATGAGATATGCAAACAATTATTGAAATAAAAGACTTATGTAGAACATTTAAAGATTTGGCACAAGAGGTTCATGCGGTAGATCGTGTAACACTAAATATTTCTGCGGGTGAATTTACAGCGATAGTTGGACCTTCAGGATCAGGAAAAACTACACTGTTAAATCTTATTGGCGGATTGGATATGCCTACTTCCGGCAGTTTACATGTAGACGGAAAGGATATATCACTCCTTAAAGAAAAAGAAATGACAGCTTTTAGATTACATCATATAGGATTTGTATTTCAAGCATACAATTTAATTCCGGTATTAACTGCAAAAGAAAACGTTGCCTTTATAATGGAAATGCAGGGCAGAAAAAAAGAGGAAACCGAAAAAAGAACAGCCGAACTTCTTGAAGCAGTTGGATTAGGCGACCGAATGGACAGCCGTCCTGCAAAACTTTCAGGCGGAATGCAACAGCGAGTAGCCGTAGCACGTGCACTTGCCTCTAAACCAAAATTTGTTCTTGCCGATGAGCCTACTGCTAATCTTGACAGTAAATCTGCCGAAAATCTTTTAGACATCATGGAAAGGCTAAACAAGCAAGAGGGAGTTACCTTTGTTTTTTCTACCCATGATCCGCGTATTGTAGCCAAAGCGAGACGAATTATTACACTTGAAGACGGAAAAGTGGTGAGTGATGAAAAGAGTAATCACGGGGCTAATTCTTAGTTGCTTGCTGCTTTGCAGCATTCCCGCAGTTGCCGTAGAAATTTCAGGCTACATTAGCGGAATGCCTTCTCTCATTGTTCAACATCCGCAAGAAACTTGGTGGCAATTTCTTGCACACAATAGACTTAATCTTGAATGGAGAATGACAGAACACTTACGCATAGATGCAGGGGCACGCAATCGATTAATAACAGGCAGTGAAATTATGATCGATCCCAAGGGCATTGGCAGTGATATGGGCTGGGTTGATTTGTCATGGAACTGGGCACATGGAAAAAACGCCGTAGCAAACACCTCCCTTGACCGCTTACACCTCACATTTGAGAAAAACAAATGGAAACTTCAAACAGGCAGGCAACGCATCAATTGGGGACAAACCTTTGTTTGGAATCCTAATGATATTTTCAATACCCATTCATTTTTTGATTTCGATTATCCCGAACGTTCAGGATGCGATTCGTTTAGAGGAACCTATTACCATAGTGCAACTTCATTTTCTGAACTGGCGGTATCGGTTAATCATGAAAACAAAATTACTGCCGCTTTACTGCATCGCTGGAACTGGTTAAACGTAGATTACCAACTGATTGCAGGTGAACTTGCAGAAACCGATTTAGTTTTTGGCGGGGCTGTAACTAGCGATTTTGGTGGATTAAATTTAAGAAGTGAAATATCTTATTTTCATCCTATTGAAAAATCAACCGATACCGAATTGACAGATACAAATAAAGTTATAGCTGTTTCTGTTGGTGCCGATTATATGTTTTCCAATTCGTTAATGCTTCAAACTGAAGTTTTATATAACAATGTGAATAATGATTTTTCAGAAGACGGGCTAATGAACCTATACTTAGCCCCGCTTTCGGCTAAATATTTATCTATTTGTAATTGGAATATTTTTGCACAAGCCTCTTATCCCATTACTCCACGTTTAAACGGCTCATTGTCGGGTATGTATTTTGTCGATGTTCAAACCGCTTATGCAGGTATTTCTTTGGATTATTCCATTATCGAAAATTTAGACTTTTCGTTTATTACACAATATTTTTCTACATTTGGTGATTCTGAGTTAGGGAATATGAAAGTATTACAAGGTTTTATGCGGGTGAAGTATTCGTTTTAGGGAAGGTTGTTACTGTTTTAGAGAATAAGTTTTCTTATTGGTAATTGAAAAAACAATCATCAATACTGCCGCTATTAGTGCCATTGTTGAACCAAAATAAAATGGGGCACTAGAATTTATTTTATCATATAGCAACCCTGCAATTAGGCTTGCCGGTAATAAAGTTATACCAAGAACGGCATGGTAAATCCCAAAACCCGTACCTCTTAGTTCTTTGCTTACAATATCAGAAATCATTGCCTTTTGACTGCCGTCTACTAATGCACTATATAATCCATACATTGCAAACAATCCAATAAAAAGAGAAATACTGTTAAATTTTCCAAACATAAAATAGGTAAGAGCATAAATCAAAAACCCGGGAATAATTAAATGTTCACGTCCAATTTTGTCAGATAGTTTACCAATGGGTACGGCTAAAAATACCGATACAATATTAAAAATCATATAGAGAAATGGAATGTAAGCTTTATCAATACCTGTTTCGGTAGTTTTTACTAACAGTAAAGCATCGGCCGAATTGCCAAGCGTGAATATAAAAACTATCAACAAGAAAAAGTAAAACTTCTTTGGTAGGTTTTTTAGTGAAATTTTTGAGACATTGTGTTTTATGGTTTTTGCTTCTTTAATGAAAACCGCAATAGTGATAACGCCTAACATGGCAGGAATAGCGGCAATCAAAAATATATTGATATAATTCAATGGAAAAAAATAGAGCAGTAAGAAAGCACTCAATGGTCCTAAAATTGCCCCGCTATTATCCATAGCTTTGTGAAATCCAAAATTTTTACCTGCATCTTTTTGAGTAACAGAAGCGCTTATTAAACTGTCGCGTGGGGCGGCTCGCAGTCCTTTACCGATACGTTCAAAAAAGCGATAGAACAATACTTGCACAGGGGCATATACTAATGAGTACAAGGGCGTTACTAAGGCAGTAATACCATATCCAATTAACATAAACGGTTTATTTTTGCCAATTTTATCACTCCAATAACCCGATAGAGCCTTAATAAGCGAAGCTGTACTTTCGGCAATGCCCTCAATTAGTGAAATAGTTGTTTTAGATGCACCTATGGATAGCAGAAATAATGGCATAACGCTGTATACCATTTTAGTTGAGGTATCGGTAAAAAAACTTGTTAATCCTGCAAAAAAGACGTTTCGTTCTAAACCGAGTATTTTTTCTTTCTTTGGTTTCATTGTTTCTTGCTCATTGTTTTATTCCCCTATTATCTTTACCAACACCCTTTTATTTCTCTTGCCGTCAAATTCTCCATAGAAAATTTGCTCCCAAGTACCAAAATCTAATTGACCATTGGTAATAGCTACTACTACTTCACGGCCCATTATCTGCCTCTTTAAGTGAGCATCGGCATTGTCTTCAAAGCCGTTATGACGATATTGTGAGTGCGGTTTTTCGGGTGCCAGTTTTTCGAGCCATACCTCGTAATCGTGGTGAAGTCCGCTTTCATCATCGTTGATAAATACGCTGGCAGTTATGTGCATGGCATTACACAACAGTAAACCTTCTTTAATACCGCTCTCATGTAAACAAGTTTCTATAATAGGTGTAATGTTGACAAACTCACGACGATGAGCTGTGTTAAAAGTTAACTCTTTTCGATAAGTTTTCATATTGTTGTATACTATTTTTTAAGCTCAAATACATATAAAATATGGCTCATTTACAACCTTTTTTGAGCTTTATTTTTGTTAATCTTGTTTTATAAAGCTATAATAATGCAAATCAATAATTTTTTCGTTTTTTATTGCAGCTTGTTTTAATATAGCTTCTCTTACAAAACCTGCTTTTTGCAATACTTTTTGTGAAGCGGTATTAAAGTCAAAAACCGGTGCATAAATCTTCTGCAATGGAAAATGAGTAAAAGCATGATTTACCATTTGTCTAACAGCTTTTGTCATAATGCCTCTGTTCCAATAGGGTTCACCCAACCAATAGCCTATTTCTGCACTGATTCGTTCAACATCTTTTTGCAAAACTATACCTATTCCACCAACGGCTTTTTCGTCAACAGAAATTGCAAAATCTACAGTAGGCTTAGGTTTACTCAATACCATTTCTATAAATTGCTTTCCATCTTCTTCTGAATAAGGATGTGGAAAATAATCGCGAACACTATTCCAGATATTGATGTTGTTTGCATTTTCTGCAAGTGATATTGCATCGGATAATTTCCATTCACGCAATTCAAAATTTTGACTCAAATTAATTTGCATAATAGCTATTTCAATGGAGTAAACACATACCCATCCTCAAAATCTTCTAAATGACCCATTCCCGGAAAAGGTACATGTGCTCCGGCTACAGGAATATTATTTCTTGAAACATATTCTAAAATTTTCATTCGAGTAGCAATTGCCTGTTCTGGGTCTACATCAAAAATAAGTGACACTTTAGGATAGGGCATTTGTACAGGCATTACATGTGTTAAATCCCCCCAAAACAATAATTGTTGTTTATCATCATCAATCATAAATGCAGTATGACCTGGAGTATGCCCATAAATTGCAATTCCATGTATGCCGGGAAACAACATATTATTATCTTTGGAGTCAATCTGATCGGGATTGAATAAATGTAAACGGTCTTTATAAACATCAATAACGTTTCGTGCGGTTTGAAACCTATCTTGGGTTACTGCCTTATTCATTTCTTCATCACTTGTCCAATAGTCGTATTCTAATTGCGATACATAAAGTATTGCATTTGGAAAACTTGCCTTGCCATTGCGCAAAAGCCCACCAATATGATCTCCGTGCATATGTGTAAGCAATACCGCATCAATTTTTTTTGCACGTATGCCTAAAAATCGCAAATTATCAAAAAGATTTCGACCATGCCCTGTATCAATTAATATGTTTTTTCCCGATGAGCGAACTAAAAAAACATTAGTTTCAAGAGTGAACGTGCCGTTAGGTATGGTTTTTTGAAGCATTTCAGGTGTTGCTCCAATAAGAATACCCGGATTTCCGTCTTGTTTTCCTTCTGAAAGAAGATGTACTTCAATGTTTCCAACTTTATGTGTAAAAACATTTGTGTTTGTTCGTGTACCCATACATGAGCTTATACATAAACTCATAATAAATGCAATCAATAAAATTTTCATGTTATTTTATACCTGTCCTTTTAAAGTAATATCTGTTCGTAATTTTTTTGTATTAGGTTGCCTTTGTCAAGTGGTAAAATATCTGTAATCTAAAAATATTGTTTAAAATATGCCGAAAATCTATTATTTTGATGTTTGATAAAAACTATGTAACTTGTCTTTTTATTTGTTGCATTAAAGTTAAACATTATTGACCATGTGGTAAATGTTTTTTAATCGTTGGAAATAATAAGTATTTACTATATACAAATTGCCATTATAAATGGAAAATTATAAAGAAAATATTAGGAAAATATATGAATAGCGATTTTCAATCTGTAATAAGAGAAGCACAACAGCGATTTCTTGATGAACAGCAACAAAGATTCCCGGAATCTGAAACGTTAAAAGTTGACCTTCACTGTCATGACTTTAACAGCGATGAACCTGATGAGCTATTAGGCCGCATTTTAAGAATGCCTGAAACTTGGATTTCGAGCGAAACTTTAATAAAAGGGTTAACTCGCAATGGCTGTAATGCCTACACTATAACAAACCACAATAATGCCCGCTCATGTTATCAAATGCAAGATAGTGGCTTTGATATTTTAACAGCTGCCGAGTTTAGTTGTCGTGTTCCCGATTTTAGTATAGGTATACATGTGTTAACCTATGGTTTTACTCCCGAACAAGAAGTTAGATTGAATAAATTACGCAAAAATATTTATCAGTTTTTAGAATATGCACGGCAGCACAATTTGCCCACTATTTGGGCACATCCCCTTTATCACTATGCTGCAAGGCAATCACCGCCACAGACTTTTTTCAACAAGATGATGTTGCTGTTTGAGCGTTTTGAAATGCTCAATGGACAAAGAGATACATGGCAAAATATTTTGGTAAAGGAATGGGTAAAGCAAATGTCGCCGGAAACGATAGACCGCTATGCCAAAGAATTTGGCATTAACCCAACAGACTACTGTGTTGATCCTTATCGTAAATCTATGTCGGGAGGTTCAGATTGCCACATGGGTATGTTTGCCGGTGCTACCGGTACTTATCTGCATGTGCCGAATTTGACAGAAAGATTGAAAACTGAATCCAAATCACAACTGATGCTGGAAGCTATACGCAACGGTAATATGGCTCCTTATGGTCTTTATCAGCATACCGAAAAAATGACCATTGCATTGTTGAGCTTTGCATGTCAAATGGCACTCAATGCTCGCGATCCTGGTTTGGTGCGTCTCTTACTGCACAAAGGAAGTGCTGTCGATAAGCTCATTGGATTTGCTATTATTAATATGCTTAATGAGATAAAGCGGCATAGGGTTACTATCTCTTTTATAAAAATTTTTCAAGATTGCATGATGGGCGAGCGTCCGCCGTTTTGGAAAAAATTGATAATAAATTCAACTTATAGACCCATATTCAACGAAGCAGAAAACATTTCACAAACATACAAACGCAATGATAGCAATTTAGTAGAGGATTATTATAATTCTATTCTAAATATCAATAATCGTTTTTATGATATTTTTACAACTCGCATAAATAAAAAATTAGGCAAGGTAAAAATTGAAGAATGGCTTAAAAATGCATCAGTCAATGAGTTGATTGAAACATTGGAATTGCCTGCCGCTTTGAGAGGTTATTTGGAAGGACAAAAATTAGGATTAAATGTGCCTGAGTTTTTAGATGGACTGTCTTTTCCATTTTTGGGTTCAATGTTTTTGTTGGCTGCACATTTTGTTAGCGCCAAAACTTTGTTTAATGCGCGTCCGGTTTTGAGCAATTTTTCAAAACAGCTTGGCAAATTTGAACATCCAAAACGTATAATGTGGCTAACCGATACTTTTGGTGATGCTAATGGTATTTCTACTTTTTTAAAGGAGATGCATATCGAGATTAAAAAACGAAAACTGCCCATTGATATAGTGACCTGCAATTCAAGTCTACAGTCTGATGAACATCTAATAGTACTTAAATCAGTTAGTGAATTTACATTGCCTGCATATTCAGATTACAGTTTCAAAATTCCAAAATTTGTAGAGTTGCACAATTTGTTTGCCGCCGAAAACTATGACCGCATTATTTGTTCTACTGAAGGTCCTATGGGATTGTTGGGGCTTTACCTAAAACATGCCTATACTGTGGAGGCTTCATTTTTCTTGCACACCGATTGGATAATGTTTGCTCGCAAAGTACTTGGTATAGAGGGACACAATCTTAACCGTGTACGTCGTATATTGCGTGCTTTTTACAACGCTTTTGACAATGTGCTTGTGCTAAACTCTGACCAAAAAAATTGGCTTTCGGGAACACATATGAACCTAAATCCGGAGCGTATACATCAAACGGCACATTGGGTCAATAAGCATTTTAAACCTGAAATGCCCAATAAACAAGAGGCATTTGGTTTTGATGATAGTTATCATGTAATTCTTTATGTGGGTCGTGTTAGCAAAGAGAAAGGTGTGTTTGAGTTAACCGAAATTTACAATGAGGCAAAGAAAAAATTTGATAAAGTGAAGCTGGTTGTGGTAGGCAAGGGACCTGCCATAGAGCAGTTGCAACGAGAAAATTCAGATGCTGTTTTTATAGATTGGATAGAACAGAGCAGACTTCCACTAATATATTCTTCGGCTGATGTGTTGGTGCTTCCTTCTCGTTTTGATACTTTTGCTATGGTGGTGTTGGAGGCTCTTAGCTGCGGTTTGCCTGTAATTGCTTATAATACAAAAGGTCCAAAGGATATTATTAGGCACGGGAAGGATGGTTATTTAGTTAATACTCTATCTGAGATGCAAAATACTGTTCTTGATTTTTTGACAAAGGATGATGCAACAGAGTTTGCTCATTCTGCTATTGAACGCGCTAAGGTGTATGATGCGGATAGTATTATTAATGGTCTTATGAAGTCGGTGGGAATGGATTAGGGGGATGCGTGTTTTGATAGAGTTTCATGGCATTGGTTCACGAGGTATTTTTACTATGAACTGGTTGCCGGACTCGTCATTGATAAGTTCGATGTTGGGCTGTTCTTCTAATGCACGAATTATGCCGGTACCAAAGCCCTTATATTTTATTAACTTGGAGGCATAACTTGCTATTAAATTATTCCTTGTTGCTGCATTTCCAAGTTTAATGCTTTCTACTGTTAGATCATTTGGCAAACGTCCTGGGCTAACAATTTCTATTCTATTGTCAAAAATCATCAAACGAACTGGTGCATTTTTAGTATAATCACGATGAATCAGAGCGTTTTGGACTAATTCTTCTATTGCAATTTCGGATATTTCAAGAATACCAACGGAGTTAAAATTTTGCCCTTTTTGCTCATGTCTTAGGTTGCCTTTGAAAAACGACATACTTTCTCTGAATAATTCAGGGATAGTACCGATCATATCACGGCTGTCTCGGTAATGCAGTCCCCCCATACTGTTGCCGTAAAACGCAACTGCTTTAACGCAAAAAGTCGAATTGTATTTTTGTGGTTCTTTTGAAAAAAACAAAAGCCCACCTAATGTAAGTTTGTTTTTTTTGAGTATTCGCAAATTATGATACAATACATCTTCGGATATTTTTTCGTATTCATTCGGATTTGTAGATATTCGTTTTATGTAATTTTTCACCCTATCTTTGTTTACATCATCGATACCTGTATCAGCGACAATCATTTCATCTACAAAAGCCGTTCTACTTTCTTGAAAAAGTCTCAATATCTCGTTGTTGTCGGTTAACTTTCTTTTATCAGCACCTTGCTTAATCCAAATAATACCATTAGTGTCTTTATAAGGCTTTGCAGGTCCTTCATCAATATATACAACCAAAACTTTTTTTTGCTCTGCTTCTTCATCATCGGTGTCTATTGAGACGACTTCAGTTAAGATGTAAACCTGCGGCTTTACCAAATCATTGGCAATAGTTGCAATTTTATTTCCAATATTTTGAAAATTATCATAGTCTAAACCTATGACATTACCGGTTTTGTCTTCCACACCAAAGATAATTATACCACCTTTTGCGTTGGAAAAAGCTATCATTTCGGCGGCAATTTTATCCTGATTATCAAATTCTCGTTTAAACTGCACCGTACCGGTTTCACCGGTTTTGATAATGTTTAACAATTCTGTTGAGTTCATGGTATTCTTCTTTATTTAGATTTAATTAAAAATAATCTAAAAAACAAAATTACTTCTGTCAACACTTAATCATCTTTTATTTTTAATTTTATCAACAGTTATAATTCTATAAGTATTTGCATTTATAGTTATTCTGATATTGTATTCAATATTAGAGACATAATAGTTTTTACCTATTTTTTCAAAAAAACTTTCTTTGGTTTTATCGATAACTTCAAATACCAGTTTTTCAATTTGTTTTTTTGAAAGTTTAGTATTAAGTTTTTTGTTTATTCTATCATAAACAAGTTCGGTGTAACAAATATTTTGTAAAATTTTATTGGTATTTATATATGACATAATATTGCAATTTCAATATGCCTAAGGTATTATGTCAAACATATAGTTAGGCGAAATAATATTTGAATTGGTTGGAAAATATAATAAAATTTATTGAACATATGATTTACCTCTAAAAAATGAGTTAAAACTTTGAAGGGAGTTACTAATGAAAAATCCTAATTGTCCATGTACTCATAAGGAATGTCCAATATATGCTGATTGTGAAAAATGCAGGGCACTTCATCCAGAGCCAAGAAAGACATATTGCCAAGCGAGTTCAGCAAAAAAGGCTTTTATAAATTTTGCATCTAATGTCACTGTTTTGAAAAAACTCTATAATACGATGGTTATTAAGAAATTAAAAAAATTATAGTGTACGGACAAACGGTATACAATAAATGATTAACGCAAAGATAATAACAATAGTCATTATTTTTTGTATTCTAATTTTTTCATGTAGAACAAATAATGGAGTGAATATGGATACCATAAGAGAAAAAACATTTATTCAAGTTAATGGCAATAAAATTGGAATGTTTATTGAAGGAAGTTGAAATAAATTCGGTTGATATTCCCATATACTTTCTTCATGGCATATTTGATTATACTGTAAATTATTTACTGACAAAAGAATATTTTAATAGTATAAATGCCCCAATGAAAGGTTTTTATACATTTAATAATTCAGCCCATAGCCCGATTTTTGAAGAACCTGAAAGGGTAATAAGAATAATTTTAGAGGATGTATTAATAAAGGAAAATAACTTATCGGATTAAAATTGCATATAAATACAGTTATGCGAAATGCCCCCTAAATTGGTTGAAATATTAAGAAAATATATATTTACAAGTAATTGAAAATACGATATTATAAATAGTTGTGAAAAAGGATAAAAATAATATAATTACTTTCCCTAATATTCTATCAATATCAAGAATTATTTTGTCGCC
>Ga0099364_10008876_pt1 | contig 14055 bp, 8 predicted proteins | sample TergutTh196P3_FD_73070 | JGI IMG/M metagenome (GOLD analysis project Ga0099364, IMG submission 73070) | Microcerotermes parvus P3 segment gut microbial communities from Pointe-Noire, Republic of the Congo - Th196 P3 | ecosystem: Host-associated > Arthropoda: Insects > Digestive system > Gut ...
GTTTGATTTTCTTACCGACATATACAAACCAAAAAAAACAACCTATGCAAAAATCGAGATAACCGATGTGGCTGGCTTTTCTGTGTCCAAGGATGCAGGGAGCAGCGCTGCTGTGACATTTCTCAATGATGTGAGGCACTGCGACGCTTTAGTCCATGTTCTCAGAGCTTTTGATTCGGCGGCGGTAATCCATGAACTTGATACCATAGACCCTGCCAGGGATCTGGAAGCCGTGGAAACTGAAATGCTTTTTGCAGATTTGGATATGATCGAAAAACGCATCGCCCGCATAAATGCTGGAAAAAAGATTACTAAGGAAAACTCCGATGAAATCAAAATGCTGGAACGCTGCTCGGACTGGCTGATAGGTGGCGGCTCAATGCGAGATATGGAGCTGTCCGAAGAAGAACGCCTAGGCATTAGAGGATATTCCTTCCTCACAGAAAAACCTCGCATGGCGGTTGTGAATGTGGACGAAGTCCAATGGGCATCAGGGGATTATCCAAACAAAGAGGCATTGGCGGAGCTGTGCGCCAGGCTCAGTATCCCCATTATAGCGCTTTGCGTGGAAATAGAGTTGGAAATAAGCCGTTTGCCAGAGGAGGACAAGCTTCTTTTCATCGAAGATATGGGCATCACGCAATCTGGCATCGAAACCCTTGCAAAGGCGGCATATGGGCTGTTGGGACTTATCTCATTTATCACAGTGGGTGATGACGAAGTTCGCGCTTGGACAATAGAAGAGGGAACAGTAGCGCGAAAAGCTGCAGGAAAAATCCACACTGATATTGAAAGGGGATTCATCCGCGCCGAGGTGGTGAAGTTCGAGAACATGAGTGAACTAGGAACGATGGCGAAGGTGAAAGAAAAGGGTCTGTTTAGACTGGAAGGTAAAGAATACGTTGTTTTGGATGGAGATATCATCCAGTTCAGGTTTAACGTTTGAGTAAGAAGGTGCTGCATTGGAAATAGTGCAAATAATGCGAATAATTTATGGCAGAAGAATTGCAATGATTATCATTGCAGCGTTTCTTTTGGACTGCCTAATCGGAGATCCGCAAAACTCGCTGCACCCAATGCGCATGATTGGCAACGGCATCGGCTTGGGGATTAAAATATATCGGAAAACAAGCATCAAAAGCCCCGTTGCACAGTTTATCGCAGGGATGCTCACTTCCCTTGTGATGATTAGCCTGACCTATAGCATAGTTTTCTTTGTGCGCTTTTCGCTATACAGAATCAATTTGTGGCTCGGTCTCATATCAGAAGCGATAATGTGCTATTTTATCATTGCACCAAGGGCATTGAGGGACGAAAGTATGCTAGTGTATCTTCGTTTGAATGATTCTGACATAGAAGGTGCTAGGAAGTATCTGTCTTATATAGTCGGCAGGGACACTGCAGAATTGGGTATTCCTGAAATTGTAAAAGCAGCCGTTGAAACAGTGGCAGAAAATCTGGGCGATGGAGTCATAGCTCCGCTGCTGTTCATTTTGTTGGGCGGAGCCCCGCTGGGTTTTGCATATAAAGCGGTGAATACGCTTGATTCCATGATTGGATATAGAAACGAAGAGTTCGAGTATTTTGGCAAGTTCGCTGCCCGTCTTGACGATGTGGTGAACTTTGTTCCAGCCAGGCTCTCCGCCTTTTTGATGATTCTGGGAAGTGCTTTTGTGGGCGGCGATGTGAAGAGTGCCGCTAAAATATACATTAGGGATCGTCGCAACCATAAAAGCCCGAACTCCGCACATACAGAAGCGGTCTGTGCCGGCGCATTGGGACTGTGTCTAGGGGGCCCGAATTATTATAAAGGGGTACTGGTGCATAAACCCACCATTGGAGACAATATCAACGAGCCAGTGCCGAGCCATATTATCGCTGCGAATCGCCTGATGTATGCAGCAACCATCAGTGCTGTTGCCTTTATGTCGCTGGGGGCGTTTATAGCAAGCCAGTTTTGAATTAGGAATTAGGAATTAGGAATTAGGAATTTGGAGTGTGCGATTGTTTTTTCGTAAAGCTCGGTGCTTTCTGTGGAGATATCTATAATGAGAAACGACATGACTACGGGGAAAGAATGGAAGCTCATTCTTTTCTTTACATTGCCTATAATGGCTGGGAGCTTTCTTCAGCAGCTTTATAATACAGTTGATGGCATCATAGTTGGGCAGTTCGTCAGTGAAGCGGCGTTTTCTGGAGTTGCCACTTGCGCGGCTTTGACGCAACTGTTTCTTGCGCTGGCAATGGGTCTTTCCATTGGAGTGGGTATAGTGATATCTCAATACTACGGGGCTGGGAAGCATGATAGACTGCCCATTGCAGTTGATACGGCTCTGATACTCCTTGGCACAATTGGACTAATACTTACGGCAGTGGGCATAATGATAGCACCCTTTATGCTTGGTACGGTTCTTGGGGTGCCTGCTCATATTTTGCCCTATTCGGTCAACTATTTCAGGGTATACGTTTTGGGACTCTTTTTTCAGTTCGTATACAACGGCATCGCGGCTACCCTGCGGGGGCTGGGGGATTCAAAGGCGATACTATTCTTTTTGCTGATTTCCACGGTTCTCAATGTGATTTTGGATTTGCTGTTTGTGGCGGTGCTACGCTTTGGCGTCAGCGGAGCTGCATATGCAACTGTTGTTTCGCAAATTGTCTGCGTGTTTGTATCGTACAGGTATATAAGGAAAAGGTTTCCATATAACAAAGACTCGAAGCATTGGGACAAGGAAGTATCCGCAACCATGGCAAAACTGGGGTTGCCAATTGCTATCCAGCAGGGTGTCGTTTCCTTCGGACACGGAGCGATGCAGCGACTGGTGAACAGCTTTAGTGCGGCGATGCCTGGGAACATTGCCGCTTATGGAGCGGCAGGGAGGCTAAACAGTTTTATTACTGTACCCATTATGGGCTTCCAGTCAGGTCTGGCGAGCTTCACTGGGCAAAACATCGGCGCTGGCAGGCTGGACAGGGTATATCGAGGATTTCGAAGAACCCTGGCGATGTCCATGTCTGTGACTTTGGTTATGTGCTTTTTTATGAATTTTAATGCAGAAAGAGTCGTATCTGCCTTTGGTGTGTCCGGAAACGCCTTGGCATTGGGTGCAGAGCAGATCAGGTTCATGACTTGGTGTTACTGGATGTTCTGCTGCTACCAGACAATGGGCGGGCTGCTCCAAGGCTCCGGAGATACAGCGTTTCAATCAATTACGACCCTGTCTGCCCTCGGCTCTTCCATAGTGGCAGCATATGCCTTGGTTTATTTCAATGTGCTGGGATACAGTGCAGCTTGGTCGGGGACCCCCATTGGCTGGGCATTGGCGATAACTATATCGTATACGCGTTTTTTCACAGGAGGCTGGCGGAAAAAAGCAGTTGCAGGCAGTCTAGCAAGGGGAGCCCCCCAAGGGGATGCTGGGGAATAGCAATAACGGAGGAATAATTATGTATCAATACAGCCATGGCGGCAATGCCGCATTTGAAAGCGGACAGGAGATTAAACTTGACCTGTCCGCGAATATTAATCCTTTGGGGCTGCCTGATAAGGTGAGCGCAGCGATAGTTTCCCAGATACCGAATCTGACTTCATATCCCGATAACTCGTCTGGGGCTTTGCGCGATGCCATATCGGAGTTTGAAAATGTTGACTCCCGGTGGATTTTCTGTGGCAACGGAGCTTCCGACATTATTTTTCGCATTCCCAGGGTAGTTCAGGGAAAAAAAGCAATGCTCACAGCACCGACTTTTTCAGACTATGAGCGTGCATTGCAATCATATGGCGCAGACATTGCCTACTATACGCTTGTTGCCGATAACAGCTTTACTATTACTGACGAGTTTATATCTGCAGTGGAGCGGGAAAAACCCAACCTTGTGTATATCTGCAACCCCAACAACCCCACGGGCAGGCTCACAGATGCTTCGATTATTGGTGAACTACTGGTACGTTGCCCTGAGACAGTGTTTGCCATTGATGAGTGCTTTTTAGACTTCACGATGGAAGCGTCAATGCATACAAGCAAGAGATTTCTAGGACAGCATCAAAACATTATTATCCTAAAGGCCTTTACTAAAATGTTCACCATGCCTGGAATCCGTCTGGGCTATTCACTGTGTTCCAATGAGAGTTTCAACGACAATCTATATTTCCATGGTCCAGACTGGCCGGTATCGAACCTTGCCCAGGGCGCAGGCATAGCAGCCTTAGAGGGCGCAGATGAATTTGTGAAAAGAACCGCATCCTATGTCGCCATTGAGCGGGAGCAAGTAGAGCGGTCACTGATAGAATACGGCTTTCGAATTTTCGAGTCCAGCACAAATTACGTGTTTCTCCAAAGCCCCTTTGAATTTGACCTCCAAGAAGAGCTAAACAAACATGGAATCAGAATCCGCTCATGCAATAATTACCATGGACTAGACAACAGCTATTTCCGCATAGCCGTGACGACAAAAGAAAATAACGCTACGCTGTTATCAGCGATAGAAACGATAACAGCGCAGAAGAGGTTTATATGATAGAAGATCAGTGTTTATTTGAGTTATTGGAACAGAGACTTAAAAACGAATTAGGTAACGTACTCTCGTTCGAAGAAGTTTTAGCTCAAGATGGATTAACATTTGACGAAATAGATTCGATGGAGGATGTTGACATAGAATGAGCTATTTGCGTTAGAATTCACAAAAACGCAGGAAATTTCTCTGTTTACATTCCGTGGGAGATATGTTATTATTCGGTATCTTATAAAAATGACAACTGAATAATCGTTGGGGAGCTGGACCCGTCCGGCTGAGAGTGAGCTACGAAGGTGCTCTGACCCTTGGAACTATGGGAAACATCCACCATGGTTCCTCACCTGATCTGGATAATGCCAGCGTAGGAAAATTGTAGACCTAGTCTCGGGCATTCCTATTGTCCGGGGCTATATTTTATATGAAAAGGATGATATCAATGGAAAACAATAACACAAGACCTGTCATTAGACAAAGCAAGACGAGGACACTCACAGAAAGCGCATTGCTGGTAGCCCTTGCCACCATACTCAGTATGTTCGCTGTTTTAAAGTTGCCAAACGGCGGTTCCGTCACCATCGGGAGCATGATACCCATTATGCTCATTTCCATGAAATACCCCTTTGGCTGGTCGCTGCTCACTGCCCTTGCCTATTCGCTGATACAGATGATGTCTGGCTTTTATGCACCACCTGTGGAAAATTTGTTGAATTATTCCATAATGATTGCGCTGGACTATGTGGTTGCCTTTAGCGTATTGTGCCTTGCTGGACCTCTGCTTCGTGCTTTCAGTATAGTTTTGCCAGAGCGGGTTAGCATGCTTTTCGCTGTTGTATTTTGCTTCGCTTTGCGCTTTTTATGCCACTTTGCGTCTGGGATAATCATCTGGGGAGTCTACGCTCCAGCGGGGCAAGCCGTTTGGCTATATTCGCTGTTATACAATGGAACATATATGCTGGGTGAAGCCGTCGTCAGCGGAGCGATACTCATGCTAGCAGGACCCCAACTCTTGGGAATACTCCGTGGCAAAAATTGAACACGGGTGAACGCGGGGACGGTTCTTTTGTTCATTTATTTGAACACGGGGACGGTCCTTTTGTTCATTTTTTTCGACAAGGGAATACTGTGCATAGAGACAGTCCAGCTGATTAATGAACAAAAGGATTGTTTCCGTGTTCTATAGAGATAGTCCAGCAGATCGATGAACAAAAGGACCGTCCCCGTGTTCACAATCAATGAACAAAAGGACCGTCCCCATGTTCACGTGTTCATTCAGTTTATTAGTTCCACCCAGTATTCGTATTGGACATCGGAGCTGCGGGTTAGTTGGTCTTTGTAGCCGTGGGTGTGGGAATTGGTGGCTTCTTGGATTGCTATGTAATACCAGGCACTGGGGTCGGCGTTGTCGGTCCAGGTTTTCATGCCATCTAGCAAGTCGTCGGCGGTTTCAGGGATGCGTCGCAGAACCCTGTTGACGAGGCTGATGAACTCTGCGCGGGTGATGTTTCGCAGGGGCATAAAGCTGCCGTCTGGGTAGCCGTTCAGCCAGCCGATTTTTGCCGCATATAGTATGTCAAGCTGCGCCCAATGCTCCTCGATGTCGCTGAAGTTCACATGGACAGCAGGCGACATATGCATCATTGTAGCAAAATGCGCCGCGACTGTTGCTAGCTCTGCTCTGGTGATTGCAGTGTCGGGTCTGAATGTGCCGTCCGGATAACCGTTGATGATGCCCAGGTTGTGCATAACAGTGATTGCTGAGCCGTACCATCTGCTTGGGTCAACATCGGAAAACTGGACTGCTTCTCCTGTATCGGCTTCCAGCAATTCTTCGGATAACAGTCGGCGGAACACCATGGCAACCTCTGCGCGGGTTATGTCGCTGCCTGGGCGGACTGTGCTATCAGGGTATCCTGAGATATATGCCAAGTGGTCTTCGATGAATGGCGTTGTAGTCGATGGAGTGATGATCGTTGCCGATGTTGTTTCGCTGCTTGCCAAAGCGGCGGAGTAGCGGTTATGGAATGCAGCAGTAGTACCGCCCGCGTTTTGTACGGCTGCTTTCAACTCGCCATTTTCCAGGCTAACAATTACTGTGAAAACAAACTCCCTGCTGTCTACTATCCAGCCGTCGCCGTTTTGGCTTGTTTCTATTGCTTTATATGTGTAGCGGCCTTCTTGGGCGAAGCTGATTGGGTCAAATTCTATATTACCGTTTGCATCGTTACTGCTGGTTGAAAGAAGGTTATCGCTGTCATCATAAAGCGAAAATTCGAATTGCCCGTTTTCTAGGATAGCGCCTGTGCCTGAAACGATTTTGTTTGCTCGGATTGCAATGTCAATCGGTGCTGGGTCGGTGTTGTCGGGTCCTTCGGTGCTACCATTAGGTTTATCTATTTCTTCCGGGTCATCTGTGTCATCTGTGTCATCGGTGCTGTCTGGGACTTCGGGTTCGCTTTGCCCGCCTGATCCGCCACCGCCAGTACCTCCCATGTTGCCTCCAGGACGTGCATAGTTTGCGGTTACTATTACGTCGCTTGCAGGCATTGTGAATACTGTTGCCGGGTTTCTGGTATCTGCAAATCCACCACCAGTAGCACTTACAGTCCATCTGGTGAAATTCATACCAGTGGGCGGGGCATCGGCGATTATTGTTATTTGATCTCCGTAGTGATAAGTTCCCAGATCAATGGTAAAACCGTCATCCCCGTTTTCATAGGTAAGGGTGTATTCGCTCCATTCGTAATGCGCAGAAATATATGCATCGCTGTCTGGCATTGTGTACGTTGGGTTCAGCAAAGCTGGATCATCGAATTCGCCGCCACCGCTGTCTATTGTCCATCCAATAAAGGATCTGCCAAGCTGCAAAGGCGCTGCAGTAATTAGTATATGCTCATCTTCTTCGTGGCTACCTTCTAATAAATAGCTTCCAGATCCGTTATCTGCCATGAGCAGATAGGTTATTGGTCTGTATTTTGCAGTTAGCGTTACGTTTTCATCCGATAAGATGAAAGTAGTGTTAGGGGCTTGGGCATCGAAAAACGCTCCGCCTTTATATGCTGTGCTCACTTCCCAATAATCGAACACATGATGGAGCGGCGGTGGGTCAGAAGCTATATTTAGTCCTGTGCCACTCAATCCGGTAAATGAAGTAGGTGTTGCGGGAGTTAACCCAGCGGTGGTGGATCCGATGGTGCCACCGACAACCGTGAGAGTCTTAGTATCAGTCGCGGGATATCTGACTGCACTAGCAACAGGGTAGGCGCTAATGGCTGCGGCGTAATTTGGCATAGTAAAAACACTGGTAATTGTGTTAAGATTTGACATTGCGCCAAAAGACCAGGTCATTCCTGAGTTTCGCAATAGCTGAATCTCTTCGTTTTCGCAATAATAACCATAACTGGCACTGGCACCGAAATTGCGCGGGCTGATTATGTTGCCGCCTGTTACGCAGAGCAAATAACGCGGATTGTATGAAGCAGTAGCTACAACATTAGCCGATGGCATAGTAAATGAATTGTTTCTCAAGGATGGATCAGTAAGCAAGCCAGCAATGTCTGTCGTCCAGTTGCTAAATACGTTCCCGTTAATCGGGAAATTAAATATTGTTGAGGTGTTTGCGATATTCGGATTTATTGGCTCATCAGCATTGGCATATATGTTGACAGTATTGCCGGCAGGAACTCTGAGTACAGAATACCCATCATCGGCAGTACCGTTTATAACGGTTAGAGTAAAGATGAATTGGTCGACAATGACGTCAAGCGGGAAGTAGCCAATGTTGCTGCCGTTATCATACTGTATTCCATCTGTTATCATGCTTGTGTCTGGATTTAGTTCCCAATATGCAGTAGTAGTGGGGGGATTCGGAAGAAACGATAAATCTTCAGTATCGTTCTGAGTATATATACCTTCTCCTGTAGTGGTGTTCCAGGCAACAATTATTCCTTGGGATGTTAGGTCAAGTTTGGTAGTCGATGGGGTCACGACTTTATTTATGCCATTGCCCCATGCGAACACAAAGCCGTCGCTGATGTTGATAGGAGTGGTATCTGCGAGCGGACCAGAGCCTGGCGAGCTTGATGCATCTACTGCAAACCCTTGTTTCGCCGTTACCCAGCCTCCTTCGATATCCACCGTGCTGTTCGCTCCTGTAATGCGAATTGCTGTGCCTGTTCCTGTTGCTTGTACTATGCCGCTTTTGACAACAACGCTGGCATATGCCACTGACAGGGGAATGGTCGTAGCTGTGCATATGGCGGTTCCGCTGATGGTTTCCACTATGGCATTGCCTTCAACGGTTGCCACTGAGTACATGCCTACTAGATTGATTGCCCTGCCAGCATTTGCTGAAACTATCGCATTGTCTTTTACCAGTACGCCCCGTGTTGTCTGAATGACATAGCTTGTACCTGAGGTCGTGTTTTCTGTGTATACCCTGCTGCTGTCTTCGATTGTTACATTGATATCTGCAGGGGTGCCGGATTCACCATTCATATATATGGTGGAATTGGTATTGCTGCCCGCTGCATTTGAAATTTCGCTGTTTCCCCTCACCGTGACAGTGGAGCCTATACCTGATGAGCGAATGGCGCAGGCGCTGCCAGATTTGATAGTACCGTTATCTATGACAATTTGTGTCGTGTTAGGGCATGGCGGCTCTGCGCTGCCGTCGTTGATTGCATAACCGCTGGGGGTTGACTCGACTTTGCCGCCGATTACGTTGATTTTTACTCCTGTATTGCCGGGTGAAACATTTATCGCCGAGTTTGAACCATTATTAACAATTTCACCAGTGGAGTTAACATTAACAGTCACATCATTTGCGGCTATATTCAAGCTGATACCGTTTGTTGTAGTGGTGAGCGATCCATCCACATTTATAGTAGCTCCAATCCCTTCAACAAGTATCTGCCCGCCTGTGCCTGTGTTGTTTATGTTTCCTGATACAAAGTTGAAAGTGCCGTTGCCTGATATACTAAGCAAGAAAGCGCCCTTTACTGAGCCTGAAAGACCAGCCTGCCAATCCAGGACAACACCGGCTGATATGTCAAGGGTAAGAGTAGCGTTGCTTGTGGCTGCTCCTGTTACTGTTACAGTTGCTCCGCTTGCGGATGCGGACAGACCTGCCACAGATGTGTTGATGTAATCGGCCAAATCACTTGCATCGAGTGCCTGGGCTGACTGAATGTTCGCAAAAGCAAAGGGCAGAAGCATTATTATTGCAAGCAAGAGAGCCAGCAATCGTTTCATATTTTGCAAAGACCATTCCTCCTTAATAAATATGCGTAAATATTATACATATTAAGTATATCGGAATAGTTCAAAAAAAAGAAAGACCCAAGCAAGGCAAACATCAATCGCAAAATACACCCTGAATGGTTAAATCAAGGTGTATGGTTCATGTTAATCCTGTTATGTCTGCCAGACTATGCCATAATGCCAATTTCGTTCGGGATAATCAGCTCCGCCTCGGTTTTTGATTGAATCTCTTCTATTGTGACACCAGGGGCGTGTTCGCGGAGAACGATGCCCTCTTTTGTGACTTCCATAACGCCCAGCTCGGTGACAATTATATTCACCACGCCCACTGCTGTGAGGGGGAGGGTGCAGTTTTTGAGGATTTTTGGAGTTCCTTCCCTCGTCATGTGTTCCATGGCAATGATGACCTTTTTGGCTCCAACAACGATGTCCATGGCTCCGCCCATGCCTGGAAGCAGCTTGCCTGGTACGTTCCAGCTTGCCAGGTTCCCATTTTCGTCCACTTCGAGGGCTCCTAGGACGGTGAGATCCACGTGTCCCCCTCTGGCGAGACCGAAGCTCGTGGCACTGTCAAAAGAAGCTCCGCCAGGCAGAATTGTAACTGGAACGCCTCCTGCGTTCACGACGTCCATGTCCTCCATGCCTTCTTCTGGGTTGGGTCCCAGTCCGATGAAGCCGTTTTCAGAATGGAGGGTTATATTTTTCTCAGCTGGTATATAGTTTGCCACCAATGAGGGGATGCCGATCCCCAGGTTTGCAAGTGTTCCTGTTTCGAAGAACCCTGCAACGCGTTTTGCTATCGTTTCACGAATGTCTTCCATAAAATTCCTAACTCCTAATTCCTAATTGAAACAATTATATCTACCAGGGGGGCTGGGGTCATTATTTCGTCGGGGTCTAGGGTGCCTATTTCTACTATATGTTCTGCTGTGACTATGACCAAGTCAGCAGCCATTGCCATTAGGGGGTTGAAGTTTCTCGAGGCTCTTCTGTATATCAAATTGCCTGATGTGTCTGCTTTATATGCGTGGAGCAGGGCTATTTGGGCTCGGAGGGGTAGTTCCAGGAGATACTCTTTTCCCTCAATTGTGAGCTTTTCCTTGCCTTCTTCCACCACGGTTCCAACTCCCGTTGGGGTCAGAATGCCGCCCAAGCCAACGCCTGCTGCTCTTATTCGTTCTGCCATGGTGCCTTGGGGGATAAGCTCCACTTCCATTTCCCCTGCGGTCATTTGACGTCCTGTTTCCTTGTTGGTGCCCACATGGGTGGCGATCATTTTGCGAATCTGTCTGTTCACCACTAGCTTGCCGATGCCCCTATCTTCAAATCCTGTGTCATTGGCGATGACGGTCAGGTTTCTGATGTTTTTTTCTATCATAGCATCGATTAGCAGCTCAGGTGTGCCGGCACACAAAAAGCCGCCAATCATTATGGTTTGTTCGTCCTCTAGGAGAGCTGTGGCTTCTTCGATTGATTTTATTTTTTTCATTGTTGTTGTCCTTTTCAGGGTTTGTGTGGTTATTGGGTGCTGCTGTGTCAAATCATCCGCCTCTTCGGAGGCACCCTCTTTGCTAAAGAGTGCAGGGGGGTGCGGGGGTTCCTTGCAGTAGAGTTGAGGGTTTTGCGGTATTGGGCTCTGTGATATTAGAGGTTTACGCAAAAAACTAAGATGGAAATCCTGAAAGAGCCTTCACTCTCTCAGGATTTCATTCATCGCTCGCTAGTATAATCATTGTCTATGCTCAGAACATAGTGCAAGTTTATGTATCACCATCTAAAGTGTAGTGAGTTGCTCAACTTCGATGAATCACTAAATGCGGTGAAATAAGATTCTTTGCTGCGCTCAGAATGACATGATAGTTTCTGCGTGGTTACTAATCATTTAAGAACCGCCAACAGTTCCCCAGCTTTGACTGTCTGGCCCACTCGAACCAGCATTTGGTCCACCACGCCGTCTACTTTGGCGACGATGCTTGTCTCCATCTTCATGGCTTCGATAACGAAGAGAGGCTGATTTACCACCACGACATCGCCCAGCTTCACATGTACCTTCGACACGGCTCCCGGAATACCGGAGCCCACGTGCTGCTTGTTGTCCATATCTGCCAGCACAACCTGCTCGGCTACTATCTTGATGGTTTTGTCCTCAACTGTGACATCCCTGCGGATGCCGTTGAGCTCGAACTGCATTGTGCGAGTTCCATCGTCGTTTTCCTCGCCCATGCCGATGTATTTCACAATCAGGGTCTTCCCGTCTTCGATGGAAATCTCGGTGGCTTCGTTTCTGTACATACCCATGAAATACACATGGGTATCCATGCGGCTCAAATCGCCGAATTCGTTTTGAAGCTCAAGATAGTCCTCGAATACCTTGGGATAAAGACACCAGCTCACAGCGTCTCGAATGGTGGGATTTGGCAGGTACTGCTTCAGGTTTTCACGAATCTCATCGAAGTCATAGGGTGCCAGCTCCTCACCCGGTCTGCCCGTATAGGGGGTTTCGCCTTTTAGAACGACCTCTTGCAAATCCTCAGGGAAACCGAATGCCGGCTGCCCCATAAGACCCATGAAGTAGCTGACGACAGAATCGGGGAAGGACAGGTCGCTGCCCCGGCTGACGATGTTGCTGGCATCCAGGTCGTTTTGCACCATGAATATTGCCAAGTCGCCAACTGTCTTGGATGACGGAGTTACTTTGACTATGTCGCCGAGAATATCGTTTACTTCGACATATTTGTCCTTGACTTCGTCGAAGCGGTCGCCAAGCCCTATGTCCACTATTTGTGATTTCAGATTTGTGTATTGCCCGCCGGGGATTTCCAGCCTGTAGATTTCTGCCTCGGGCGTTTTTATGTCTCCCTCGAACTGGGTATAAAACTCGCGCACATCAGCCCAGTAGTCGGTGAGCTTCTGGAGTTCCATTAAATCAAAGCCAGGAGCCCTGTCTGAGCTTTCCAGGGCAGACACGAGGGAATTCAAGGATGGCTGGCTGGTGAGAGAGCCCATCGAGGATATGGCGGTTTCCACGATATCGACGCCGGCTTCGCAGGCTAGCATCAATGCGGCGATCTGGTTGCCGCTGGTGTCGTGGGTGTGGAGGTGGATGGGGACGCCGATTTCATCTTTTAGTGTGCGAACCAGCTTTTGCGCGGCGTAGGGGCGCAGAAGTCCGGACATATCTTTGATTGTGATGATATGCGCTCCGCGTTTTTCCAGCTCTTTGCAGAAATTCACATAGTATTCCAAGCTATATTTGTCGCGCTTGGGGTCAAGGATGTTACCAGTGTAGCACACAGCAGCATTGGCAACCTTTCCTGCCTTGATGACCTCTTCGATGGCAAGCTCCATATTGGGTATCCAGTTCAAAGAGTCGAAAATTCTGAAGACATCTATGCCCACAGCGGCGCATTCTCTGACAAATTCAACAATGAGGTTGTCTGGATAGCTGCTGTAACCGACGGCATTGGCTCCTCGGAAAAGCATCTGGAAGGGAATGTTGGGGATATCTTTTCGAAGCTCCTCCACGCGGTTCCAGGGGCATTCGTTGAGGAATCTATATGTTGTGTCAAAGGTTGCTCCGCCCCACATTTCGAGGGAAAAGGCATCCTTTAAGATATGTGCCGTGGCTTGGGCTATTGTGGTCATATCCCTGGTACGCATACGGGTTGCCAAAAGGGACTGATGGGCGTCGCGCATGGTGGTGTCTGTAATGAGCAGCTTCTTTTGCTCCAGTATCCATTTACTGAGCTTTTCCGGACCGTCCCTATCGAGGATCTGCTTTATCCCATCGGGTGCTGTTTCGTTCTCGTCATATTCTGGAGTCCTGGGAGCATCGAAAGCCGGCTTATTGTCCCTGTCTGGGTTAGCCAAGATTGTCTTTCCGATGTATTTGAGGACTTTCGTTGCTCTGTCCCTTGAGTCTTTCAGGTCGAAAAGCTCCGGTGTTTCATCTATGAATTTCGTATGGCAATTGCCTCCCACAAAGGTCTCGTGGGTCAAGACATTGTTCAAAAAGGCAATGTTGGTTTTCACGCCTCGAATGCGGATTTCGCCGATTGCCCTGAGCATCTTGCGGATGGCGCCTTCGAATGTTCTATCCAAAGTGGTGATTTTCACAAGCAAGCTATCGTAATAGGGCGTTATTTCTGCGCCTGCAAAAGCATTGCCGGCATCAAGCCTCACCCCGAAACCGCCGCCGGAACGATATACCGAGATTACTCCTGAGTCTGGGGCGAAGTTGTTGCTGGGGTCTTCTGTGGTCACTCGGCTTTGGATGGAATA
>Ga0099364_10008877_pt1 | contig 14055 bp, 11 predicted proteins | sample TergutTh196P3_FD_73070 | JGI IMG/M metagenome (GOLD analysis project Ga0099364, IMG submission 73070) | Microcerotermes parvus P3 segment gut microbial communities from Pointe-Noire, Republic of the Congo - Th196 P3 | ecosystem: Host-associated > Arthropoda: Insects > Digestive system > Gut ...
GGAAACGACGATTGCCAACAACGCCCGCATCAACACCTTCGTCCGTGAGGACTGGCTGAAGGCCCTCAGCCTGCCGGAGCCGACCACAAAGCAGGAGTTTGAGGACATGCTGGTCGCCTTCCGCGACAACGCCGACCTTCTGCTGGGCAGCGAGGCCAACCGGATGATCCCGTTCAGCATGAGTGACGACGTGGGCTGGCAGACCAATAACCTGCTGATCTCCTTCGCGCCGGACGGCATCTCCCAGAGAGACCGCTATGTGTACGGGTACGACGACAGGCAGCTGCTGTGGCCGGGCAACAAGGAAGGCGTCCGCCTGCTGAACAAGTGGTACAACATGGACCTGATCTATCCCGAATTCGCCCTGGTTACCGGCAGTGACTCCACGGTCACCGACCTGGTAAACGCCGGCTATGTAGGCGCGTACCTGGGCAACTGGGATATCCCCTACCGCGGCACGAACCCCGCTCAAATCGTCCTCCAGCAGCAAAGAGGGGAAGAGGCCGCCTTCATCGCGGTTGATCCCTTTGAGAACGACGCCGGGAACAAGGTAAAGGTCCTGGGCGGCGCGTTCGACCGCAAAATCTTCTTCCCGATGACCAACGACGAGCCGAAGGCGTCGATCTTCTACGTCGACTTCCTCTCCCGCCCCGAGGTCATCCAGTTCCTCCAGCTCGGCATCGAGGGCGTCAACTATGACATCGTGGACGGCATCCCGCATGTCAAGTCGGCGGTCGCCACGCTGAAGGACGACGAGGGCAAGGACGTTCTGGGCGAAGACGGAATGCCCATCATCATCGACGACACCAACCGGCAGTATATCATCAACTCCCCGCAGAACATCGACTACACCCTGCCCATCAACGGCTATTATCCCGAGGGGCTGACCGCCGCCGTCACCGCGACGAGCTTTGTCGGCATCGACCCGTCGTACATCCTGAGGGCGCTGGAGAAAGCCCGGAACGACGGACTCCCGGGATTGAACCTCAACATCGGCGAGATCCCCTCGGAAGCCGGTGTGGCCGCGGTGCTGCGTGAGAAGCGCAACACCCTGTACGCCAACGCGATCCGGGCTACCGTCGACGGGTTCGACAAAGCCTATGACGACGGTCTGGCGGAGTATATGGCCAACGGCGGCCAGGCGATCATCGACGAGCGCAGAGCCGCGTATGACCGCGCTTTCGGAGCCGATTCCGACTGATTTTCAGCCATTGCCGGCTCAAGGACCCGCCCGCTGAGGGCGGGTCCTTCCCTGAGAAATCGGCAAAACGTGTCGAAATTGTGAATTATGTCAATCCGGCCTTGAAAAAAGCAAGAAAGTCCTGTATACTGAAATATAGTGTCTTTGTCGTGGGTAGGAGGCGATGTTATGTCAAGCAGACTGTTTCAAAATGTGATCCTGCAAATGCGGGAGGTAACCGGCCGCGTGGTTGGCGTGATCAACGGCACCGGAGAGATTGTGGCCTGCGCCGCCATCGAGCGGTTGGGCACGCATCTGGAGAGCGGCCTGCCGGCGGTGGCTTCGTCCGCGGAGCCTCCCAGAGCCGGCCGGGGATACACCTTCAAGCCGCTGGCCGGCAACTCCGCGAGATTTGAGTACGCCGTGTTTGTCGAGGGCGAGGACGAAATTGCCGCCACGCTGTGCGGGATGGCGGCCGTCGCGCTGAACACGGCCAAGTCCGGCCATGATGAAAAGCATGACCGCGCCACGTTCATCAAGAACATTCTGATGGACAACATCCTGCCGGGCGACATCTATGTGCGCAGCCGTGAACTGCATTTCGAGGGCGCCGCGTCCCGCGTGGTCATTTTGATCCGTCAGGTCGGCGCCGCGGAGCTGGCCGTCGTGGACGTGGTGCAGAGCCTGTTTCCGGAAAAGCAGAACGACTTTGTGATCTCCCTGTCCGAGGAGGAGGTCGCGCTGGTCAAATCGCTGGCCGACGGGCGCATCGAGACGGAGGACCTGCTCAAGCTGGCCGCCAGCATCGAGGACACGATCAAGAGCGAGCTGACGGTGCGCACCGTAATCGGCATCGGATCGCCCGCCGTACACCTCAAGGACCTGGCCACCTCCTATAAGGAGGCGCAGGTCGCCATCGAGGTCGGAAAGGTCTTTGATACGGACAAGACCATCCTCAACTATGAAAACCTCGGCATCGGCCGGCTGATCTACCAGCTGCCCACGACGCTGTGCGAAATGTTCCTGGCCGAGGTCTTTGAAAACAGCGCCATCACGGCGCTGGACCGCGAGACCCTGGATACCATCCACTCCTTCTTTGAAAACAATTTGAACGTCTCCGAGACCTCCCGCAAGCTGTTTGTCCACCGCAACACGCTGGTTTACCGGCTGGAAAAAATCAAACGGCTGACGGGCCTCGATCTGCGCGAGTTTGACCACGCCATCACCTTCAAGGTCGCCATGATGGTCAGGAAATATCTGATGTCGAGGGAAATGACGTACTAGAGGAGATACCTTATGGTTCGGCTCATTGACGTATACAAGGCCTATGAAAACGGTTCAAAGGCGCTCAAGGGCGTGACCATGCGCATTGACGACGGGGAGTTTGTTTTTCTGGTCGGGCCTTCCGGCTCGGGCAAGTCCACCGTCATCAAGCTGATGACCGGCGAGATCCGGCCCACCGAGGGCAAGGTGCTGGTCAACGGCTACAATGTAAATACCTGTAAGACCAGCGATATCCCGCATCTGCGCCGCACGCTGGGGGTCATTTTTCAGGATTTCCGGCTGATCGAGAAAAAAAGCGTCTATGAGAATATCGCGTTTGCCATGCGCGTGGTCGGCGCCTCGCATAAGGAGATCAAGCTGCGCGTGCCCTATGTGCTGGAGCTGGTGGGCCTGAGCCATAAGGCGCGGCGCAGGCCGTATGAGCTGTCGGGCGGCGAGCAGCAGCGCGTGGCCATCGCGCGCGCGCTGATCAATAACCCCCGCGTCATCATCGCCGACGAGCCGACGGGCAACCTCGACCCCGCGCGCAGCCTGGAGATCATGACGCTGCTGGAGCGCATCAACGCGCTGGGGACCACGGTGCTGGCCGTGACCCATGAAAAGGACCTCGTCAACCGCTTTGCCAAGCGCGTGATTGCCATAGACGGCGGGAAAATTATCGGCGACCGTACAGGTGGGTACTATTCTTATGAAAAAACGTAGACGGAACGCGGGCGGCTTTTCCTATTTCCTTGTCGAAGGCGTGCGGGGCATCTTCCTGCATGGTTTTACAAGTTTTGCGGCGGTGGGCGTGATTGTGGCCTGCCTGCTGATTATGGGCAGCTTTGCGCTGCTGGCCGTGAACATCGACGCGATGATCCGGGAAATCGAGCAGTCCAGCCAGATCGTGGCCTTTATTGACGAGGAGCTGACCGACGCCGCGGCGCGCGGCATCAGCTCGAGGTTTCCCCGCAAGGCGCAGGAGAACATCAAAAACAGCGAGTTTGTCAGCCGCAGGGACGCGCTGGATGAATTCGCCGGAAGCCTGGAGGAACGCTACCAGCGTATGCTGACCGGCTATGACGACAACGACTTGCTGCGCCACCGCGTCGTGATTACGCTGATGGACATTACGCGCATCGAGGAAACCATTGAGCAAATCGAGACGGTCGAAGGCGTGGCGTGGGTTCGCAGCGATCAGGAAACCGCCCGGGAGCTGGCGACCGTGCGCCGCGTGGTGGAGGCGATTTCCGCCGCGCTGATTGTGATTCTGCTGCTGGTCAGCGTGTTCATCATCGCCAACACCATCAAGCTGGCGACCTTTGACCGCCGCGAGGAGATCGGCATCATGCGCATCGTCGGCGCGACCAAGGCGTTTGTCCGCTGGCCGTTTGTCGTGGAGGGGGTCCTGCTGGGCCTGTGCGCCTCCGTGACGGGCTTTTTCGCCCAGGGCGCGCTGTACTCGTGGTTTACCGGCAGGGTGCTGGGGACCATCGCGCTGCTTGACGTGATTCCCTTCTCCGAGCTGATGATCCCCATCGCGTTCGCGTTTGTCCTTGTCGGATTTCTGGTCGGCGTGGGCGGGAGCCTGCTGACGATCCGGAAGTTTTTGCGGGTATAGAAATACGGCCCCGGCGTCCCCGCCGGGAGCGGCTTACATCCGGGAGGCGATCCACCTTGAGAAAAAAACGCACCAAAAAACAAAAAATCGCGATGGTGATTGCGCTGGCGCTGGCGGCGCTGATGGTTCTGCCTATGATTATCAGCGCGCTGATCCCTCCGGCCGAAGCGGCGGTCACGCAGAAGGACATCGACAAGCGCAAGGAGGACCAAAAGCACTATCAGCAGCAAAAACAGGCGCTGCAAAACCAAATCCGGCAGCTGAGAAACAGCAAGGACAAGGTCATTGAGCTGAAGGCCGCCCTTGACGAGCAGATTGAGCTGATTGAAAAGGAGATTGAAAACAACAAGCTCCTGATCGACGATCTGAACATACGCCTCAATCAGCAGCAGGAAGAGCTGGAGCAGGCCAGAGAGCGGGAGAGAGAGGTGCTGGAATTCTTCCGCCTGCGCCTGCGGGCGATGGAGGAGGCGGGCAGCGTCTCGTTCCTCGCCGTTCTGTTCGAGGCGGCCAGCTATTCGGAGCTGCTGGGCCGAATAGACCTGATCAACGAGGTCATCGCGGCCGATGAGCGCCTGATGGACAGCCTGGCCCAAACGCGCGAGGAAATCGAGGAAGTCAAAGCGCTGCTGGAGCAGGATAAGGCCGACCAGTTTGAGGTCAGGAAGGAGCTGGCCGCCTCGCAGGCGGAGCTGGCCGCGCAGTATGACGAATACGACGCGCTGATCGCGGCGCTGAACAAGGATACCGCCGAGACCGTGAAGGCCCTTGAGGACGCGGAGAAGGCGGAGCAGCAGGCGCAGAAGGATATCGAAAACCTCATGGAGCAGCGCCGGAAGGAGCTGGAGGCCCAAAAAAAGAGGAACGAGTATGTCGGCGGGGAATACCTCTTTCCGGTCCCGGGCTATACGGTCGGCTCCGGCAGCGACTATCAGTTCGGCTGGCGCATCCATCCCATCCTGAAGCGGCAGAGCTTTCACGGCGGCGTGGATATCCCCGCGCCGTCCGGAACGCCCATCGTGGCGGCCAACAGCGGCACGGTGATCATCGCCGCCAAGCACTCCAGCTATGGGAATTATGTGGTCATCGACCACGGCGGGGGCCATGCCACGCTGTACGCGCACATGTCCAAAATCGGGACAAGCGTCAAAAAGGAAGTCAAACGCGGGGATACGATCGGCTATGTCGGCTCCACGGGCGTGTCTACGGGACCGCATCTGCACTTTGAGATTATCCTCAACAATAAGCAGGTCGATCCCGTGCCGTACCTGAAAGGAAAGTAAGGGTCTCAGAAAGGAACTCAGCCCATGAAGAAACGCTTTAATCTGGCCACGGTGCTGGCGCTGATGCTGCTGGTGTGCGTCAGCACATACCTGATGACGCGGCAGTCGGCCCGGTGGAGCATGAATCAAAACCTTGACTACATGAAGCAGATTGAGCAGGAAACCGCGCGCTTCCGGGAGGTCCGCGACATCATTCTGGACAGCTTTATCGGCGAATCTGAGGCGGACATGCTCATCGAGGGCGCGCTGGCGGGTATGGTCGGGGCGTTGGGCGATCCGTGGTCGGCCTATTGGGACGCGGAGACCTATGCCCGGATACAGGCGGACGACGCCGACTATGTCGGCATCGGCGTGGGCGTCGCTCCCGAGAGCGACGGCGGCTCGCTGCTCATCTCGGAGGTCTACGCCTCCTCTCCGGCGGCGGAAAAGGGATTGCGGCCGGGGGACGAGATCGTCGCGGTGGACGGGGTGACCGTCAGGGAGCTGGGCCGCAGCGAGGCGTTCCGGCGCATTCAGGGCGAGGAATACACCGCCGTTACCCTCACCGTGCGCCGCGACGGCGAGGAGACGGATCATGCCATCATCCGCCGTCAGGTTACAAGACCGCTGGTGTTCAGCGAGATTGTGGAGGACGACATCGGATATATCCGCGTGCAGAAGTTTGAAACGCGCGTCAACGCGGACTTTGAGGAAGCGGTCAAGCGGCTCCAGCAGGCGAATGTCAAGGGGCTGGTCATTGATATGCGCGACAACCCCGGCGGCAACCTTGACGTGATGTGCGCGATGCTGGACCTGCTGCTGCCCAAGGGACGGCTGGTTACGATCGAGCAGAAGGACGGCACGCAGGAGCATAAGGAATCGTTCGCCTCCTTCGTCGACCTGCCGATGGTGGTGCTGATCGACGCCCACTCGTACAGCGCGGCGGAGTTTTTCGCGGCGTGTATGTCGGAGTATGACGCCGACGGCCAGATGAGGGCCAAGACCGTCGGCGAGCCGACGACCGGAAAGGGCTATGCGCAGAGAGACATCACGCTGACCGGCGGCGGGGCCCTGCACCTCTCAGTCCTGCGGTACTATACGCCGCACGGCGTGAGCCTTGCGGGCGTCGGCCTGACGCCGGACTATCCTGTGAGGCTGAATGATTCCGAGAGAATGTCCTCGATTTCCTACTTCTCCCTTGACCGCCAAACGGAAAAAGCGCTGGAGGTTTTGCGGGAAATGATCGGGGTATGATTCATATTTCCCGTTCCCCGTCATATCCATGAGGATATACGCGGCCGGCGCGGGAAGTTTGCCGGTTTGACTTTCATCGAAATTGTGCTATAATGATTTTCAATATCCGGCCAAGGAAGTGTTTGTATGACGACTAAACAGTACAAGCTGACCAAGGAGAGCCTTGACAAGCTGAAGGAGGAGCTGCATTTCCTCCGGACGGTGCGCGAGCGCGAGGTCGCGGAGCAGATCAAGATGGCAAGGTCGTTTGGCGACCTGTCGGAGAACTGCGAATATGACGAGGCCAAAAACGAGCAGGGCCGCGTGTATTCCCGCATCGCCGAGCTGGAGAACATCATCAACCACGCCGTCATCATCGAGCGGGAGCAGCTGGACACCACGGCGGTTTCCATCGGCTGCCGCGTGCGCGTGCGCGATCTCTCCTGCGGCGAGGAGGAGGAATACTGGCTTGTCGGTTCGCAGGAGGCCAACCCCGCCGAAATGCGCGTGTCCGACGAATCCCCCTTCGGCAAAGCCCTGTTGGGCCGCGCCGTCGGCGACGCCGTGAAGCTGGACGTCCCGGCGGGAACCATTGAGTACGAGATCACGGGGATCGACAAATAACGCAAAGCGCTTACCGCGCGAAAGGGATGGGCCTATTGCCTGATATACCGGAAACCGAAGGCGTTAACCGGCCGGAGAGCGAACAGATCCGTATCCGGAGGGAAAAACTGCTGGCGTTGCAGGCCGGGGGGCGCGACCCCTACGAGCGGCGCGGCTTTTCCTTTACGCACACCGCGCGGGAGGTCAAGGACGGCTTTGAACGTCTGGAGGGCCAAACCGTGCGTCTGGCGGGCCGCCAAATGTCCAAGCGGGACATGGGCAAGGCGTTTTTCTGCGATCTGCAGGACGCGTCGGGCCGCGTTCAGCTGTACGTCAAGAGCGACGATTTGGGCGAGGACGCATTCGGCGAGTTTAAGAAATGGGACATCGGTGATATCATCGGCGCGGAGGGGACCGTGTTCCGCACGCGGCGCGGGGAAATCTCCGTGCATTGCTCCGCCCTCACCCTGCTCTCGAAGTCTCTGCGGCCCCTGCCGGAGAAGTTCCACGGGCTGGTCGACGCCGAGACGCGATACCGCCAGCGGTATGTCGACCTGATCGTCAACCCGCAGGTGCGGGATACCTTCATCAAACGCTCCCAGACCCTGTCGGCCATCCGCTCTTTTCTGACCGGCGAGGGCTTTTTGGAGGTCGATACGCCGGTCCTGCACACGCTGGAGACCGGCGCGGCGGCGCGCCCGTTCGAGACGCATCTGAACGCCCTGGACCTGCCGATGTTCCTGCGCATTGAGCTGGAGCTGTACCTAAAGCGCCTGATCGTGGGCGGCATCGACCGCGTGTTCGAGATCGGGCGCATCTTCCGCAACGAGGGCATGAGCCCGAAGCACAACCCCGAGTTTACCATGTGCGAGCTGTATCAGGCCTATACGGACTACCACGGCATGATGGACCTGATGGAGCGGCTGTTTTCCCATGTCGCCGAGAGCGTCACGGGGTTCGCGGCGCTGAGCTACCAGGGCACGGAGCTGAACCTTGCCCCGCCGTGGCGGCGCATGACGATGAAGGAATGCGTCAAGGTTTACACGGGCGCGGATTACGACGAGTGGGACGGCGACGCCGCCGCGCGGGAGGCCGTCAAGGCCCGGGGGCTTGAAATCGCGGCTTCCGCGACGCGGGGAGAGTGTCTGGCGGCCCTGTTCGAGGAGAAGTGTGAGGAGCATTTATTACAGCCTGTATTCATCACGGAGTACCCCGTGGAGATCTCGCCGCTGGCCAAGCGCAAGCCGGGCGACCCGCTGTTTACGGAGCGGTTTGAGTTTTTCATTTACGCGCGGGAGGCGGGCAACGCCTTTACGGAGCTGAACGACCCGATCGATCAGCGCGAGCGTTTTGAGCGCCAGCTGGCCGTCCGCCGCGCCGAGGGCATTATGAGCGCGCGGCTGGACGAGGATTTCCTGCAAGCGATGGAGTACGGGATGCCCCCCGCGGGCGGCGTAGGCTTCGGCGTGGACCGGCTGGTCATGCTGCTGACGGACAGCCCTTCGATCCGCGATGTGCTGCTGTTCCCGACGATGAAGCCGGTGGACTGAGAGAAGAGGTGTAAGGCTGTTGTTTGCGAGGTTCAGGCATTGGTTTGTCAATGTGTTCTGGTATCATTACCGCTGGCCCGTGCTGGGGTGTATCGTGGCGGCGGCTCTGGCCGGCTCGATGATTCACAGCTTTGTCACGAGAAAACAGCCCGACATCCCCTATATGATGATCGGCATCGGCCCGCGCCCGGATATCGTCACGGAGGCGCTGGACGAATTTCTGGCCGAACGCTTCGGCGACCTGAACAGCGACGGGACGGTGTACTACAAAGGCGATTACATCGACCTGGACGTCAGCGAGACGGCCGACCCGCAGATGGTGCAGGCCAACACGACGCGCTTTGCCGGTACGCTGGCCTCGCGCGCCTGCGCGCTCCTGATCTATACGGAGGGCACGCTGGACCTGTATGAATGGCAGGATTCGCTCGTTTATCTGGACTTGACCCAGCACGGCATCCGGGCGGACGGCGATACCCCGGAGCGCGCGGATGTCACGGATCACCCGGCCATCGTCAGCGCGGGCTTTTCGGGAATACGCATCTTTGCGGGCGTGGTGGCGTACAGCGATCTGCCGGGGGGCCTGCTAAGCGAACAGCAGCTTTGGGCGCTGGACGCGATACGTGCCCTGGCCGGGGAAAGCCCGTGACGGAGCGCGTTTCCTCGCGGCAAAACCCGCTGATCCGGCACATGGCGCGGCTGGCGCGCGACGCGGCGGCGCGGCGGGAGACGGGCGAGATTCTCTGCGAGGGCGAAAAGCTCCTGCGCGACGCGCTGGACACGGGGCTTGCGCCCATCGCCGTATTGTGTACGGAGGGACAGAGGCTGCCTCCCCTGCCGGAAGCGGTGCGTATCGTGACGGTCCCGGCGGCGGTACTGGAGAGCGTGTCGGCCCTGCGAAGTCCGCCGGGCGTGCTGTTTACGGCGCGGCGGCCCGAGCCGGCGGCCGGGATTGACCCGGGCGGGCGGCATGTGTTGCTGGACCGGATGCAGGACCCGGGCAACGTGGGCACACTGTTCCGCACGGCGGAGGCCTTCTCCGTGGACACGGTACTGCTGACGGCGGGGGGCGCCGACCCCTACGGGCCGAAGGCTCTGCGCGCGGCGATGGGCGCGGCTTTGCGCCAGAAGGCCGCTTTTGTGGAGCCGGACGAGCTGCCTCCGCTGCCGCTGGTCGCGCTGGACGCGGGCGGAGAGGATATCCGCGGCTGGACGCCCGGCCCCTGCATCGCCGTAATCGGCAATGAGGGCGGGGGGATTGCCCCGGAGCTGCTGGCGCGGTGTACGCGGCGCCTGCGTGTCCCGATGACGGGGAAGGCGGAAAGCCTCAACGCGGCGGCGGCGGCGGCGGTGCTGATGTGGGAGATGATGAAACCGTAAAGGGGGGCGCGTCCCATGAGCGCGTTGACGTACTGGCTTTGGCTGTCCGGCGTAAGCGGGCTGGGAGCGGCGAATATAGCGCGCCTTCTGGACGATTTCGGAAGCCCGGAGGCCGTTTATTTTGCCGACGAGGCGGAGTTTGACCGTTATGAGAAGATACAGCCCGGCGCGCGGGCGGCCCTGCGGGACAAGTCCACCGAGCGCGTGGAGCTGGCGCTGGAGCGCTGTGATCTGGAGGGCGTCGGCGTCCTGACGATGCAGGACGCGCTGTACCCCGAACGCTTAAAGCAAATCTACGACCCGCCGGCGGTGCTGTATACCAAAGGCCGTCTGGCGGCGCTGGACGAACTGCCGCTGCTGACGGTCGTGGGCAGCCGCACCTATACGCCCTACGGCGCGGATGTGGCGCGGCGGATGTGCTATCAGCTGGCCGAGGCCGGTATGACCATTGTCAGCGGGATGGCCAAGGGCATCGACGCATACGCATTGCACGGCGCGCTGAAGGCGGAGGGAATGACGGTGGCGGTGCTGGGCGGCGGGCCGGACGTGATCTATCCGGCGGAAAACCGTGAGCTTTACCGCCAGATCTGCGAAACGGGCCTGATTCTCAGCGAGTACCCGCCCGGCACGGAGCCGAAGGCCGAGCATTTCCCCGTGCGCAACCGGGTCATGGCGGCGCTGAGCCTGGGCACCCTGGTCATCGAGGCCAATCTGCGCTCCGGCGCGCTGATTACGGCGCGTCTGGCCGCTGACCAGGGCCGGGATGTGTTCTGCGTACCCGGCAGCATCCTGACGCCGGAGTCGGCGGGATGCCATGAACTGATCAAGAACGGCGCGGCGCTGGTCACGAGCCATGCCGATATCCTGAGGGAATACATGCCACTGTTCCCACATAAGATAACGCTCGTCGAAGGCAAAGCGCCGGCCCGCGCGTTCGCGGCTTCGCCGCCGCCGCCGCCGTCCCGCCGGGCCGGCCCGCGCCGCCACGGGGAGCCGGAGGAGAAGCCCGCCGCGAAGAAGCCGCCCGCTCCGCCGGACCACCTCACCGACGCCCAGCGCGTGATCTATCTGTCGGTCGGCGGCGGACCGCGCGCCGTGGACGACATCGTGGCCGACACCGGGCTGACCGCCGCGGACATCCTGCGGGCGCTGACGATGCTGGAGATCGAGGGGTTGGTGGAAACCGCGCCGGGGAAACGATTCAAATTGAGGATTGAGAGTTGAGATCACCTATGAAGCTGATTATTGTCGAGGCTCCCGCCAAAGCGCGCACCATCAGCGCGTATCTGGGGGATGCGTATACCGTCAGGGCCACGGTGGGCCACATCCGCGACCTGCCGAAAAAGGGGAAGGGTCTGGACGTGGAGGCCGGGTTCGCGCTGGATTATCAGGTCATCGAGGGCAAGGAGGACGTGATCCGGGAGCTGAAAAAGCTGGCAAAGCAGGCCGACGGCGTCCTGCTGGCCACCGACCCCGACCGCGAGGGAGAGGCCATCAGCTGGCACTTGAAGGAACTGCTCGGACTCAGCGACGAACAGGCCCGGCGTGTGACCTTCAACGAAATCACCCAAAAAGAGGTGCGGCGCTCGATCGCCGCGCCGCGGAAGATCAACTATAATCTGGTGGACGCGCAGCAGGCGCGCCGGGCGCTGGACCGCCTTGTGGGGTATGAAATATCGCCCGTGCTGTGGCGGCGCATCCGCAAGGGGCTGTCGGCCGGGCGCGTGCAGTCCGTGGCCGCGCGCATCGTCGTGGACCGCGAGGAGGAAATCCGCGCCTTTGCGCCGCAGGAATATTGGACCATCGAGGTCGCTCTGACCCGGGAAAACGGGGAGGGCGGCTTTACCGCGCATTACTTCGCGCCGCTGGGAGAAAAGAAGGCGGAGCTGAAAAGCGAGAGCGAGGCTATGGCGGTCGTGAATGCCGTGAAAGGCAAGCCCTTTGCCGTGCATTCCGTATCCACCGCCGACAAAAAGCGGTCGCCCGCGCCGCCGTTTACGACCTCCACGCTTCAGCAGGAGGCGTCGCGCAAGCTGGGCTACCAGCCGCGCCGCGCGATGGCCGTGGCCCAGCAGCTTTACGAGGGCGTGCAGATCGAGGGGCACGGCCTGACGGGCCTGATCACCTACATGCGAACGGATTCCCTGCGTTTGAGCGGCGACGCGGTGAGCGGCGCGCGGGATTATATCACGCGCGAGTATGGCCCTGAATATCTGCCGCCGGCGCCGCGCGCCTATAAGAACAAGGCCGCCGCGCAGGACGCGCACGAGGCCATCCGCCCGTCTTACGTCGAGCTGCCGCCGAAGGCGGTGCGCGGGAGCCTGACCGAGGAGCAGTACCGTTTGTATAAGCTGATTTGGGATCGCTTCATCGCCTGTCAAATGGAAAACGCGGTGCTGACCACGCTGACCATTGACGCCGAGGCCGCCGGGCATATCTTCCGCGCCAACCACACGCAGGTGAAATTCCCGGGCTTCATCGCCGTCTATGAGGAAGGCCGCGACGAGGAGGACGTCATCGAGGCGGCCCTGCCCAACCTGAGCGAGGGCGAGGCCCTGCGCCAGAGCGGCATCGAGCCGTTACAGCACTTCACCAAGCCGCCGGCGCGGTATACGGAGGCCTCGCTGATCCGCGCGCTGGAGGAACAGGGGATCGGGCGTCCGTCGACCTACGCGCCGACGGTCTCCACCATCCTGGACCGCGAGTACGTCGTGCGCGAGCAGAAGCATTTGAAGCCCACGCCGCTGGGGGAGACGGTGACGGGCTATATGCGCGAGAAATTCGGGAACATCGTCGATCTGGACTTCACCGCGGCGATGGAGACCGATCTTGATCTGGTGGAGGAAGGCAAATTACCGTGGAAGGACATGCTGCAAGCCTTCTACGGCGGCTTCGCCCTGGACGTGCAGCGCGCGATGGAGGACGTCACGCGCGTCCGCGTCCCCGACGAGGCGACCAATGAGACCTGCGAGGCCTGTGGGCGGCCTATGGTCGTCAAGCTCGGGCGTTTCGGGCGCTACATGGCTTGCGAGGGCTACCCCAACGAGTGCCGCACCACGCGCCCGCTCTCCGAGCCGACGGACGGCTTCTGCCCGCTGTGCGGCGGGACGATCCGCAAGAAAAAGTCCAAGCGGGGCTTTTCCTTCTTCGGGTGCGACAAGTACCCCGAGTGTACGTTTATGACATGGGACACGCCGCAAAAGACCCAGTGCCCCGAATGCGGAAAGACTCAGTTCAAGCCGCGCTACGCCAAACAGGCCATTTGCGAAAATCCCGCCTGCTCCGTCTTTGTGCCGGAGGACGCGCGCGGCTATAAGAAAAAAGCGGAAAGCTCCGGCGAGGACGGCGGCGGCGGCAAGACGGCGGTGAAAAAGGCCGCTCCGTCTAAGACCGGCGCGAAATCCGCCGCGAAAAAACCCGCCGCGTCCAAGGCCGGGGCGGAAAAACCCGCCGCCCGGAAACCCGCCGCGTCCAAACCGGCCTCCCGAACGAAGAAGACTTGAGGGCCTATGTGATCGGCGCGGGGCTGGCGGGGGCTGAGGCCGCCTGGCAGCTGGCCCGTCAGGACATTTCCGTTACGCTGTGGGAGATGAAACCGGGACGGCGGACCCCCGCCCATCACAGCGGGGACTTTGCGGAGCTGTGCTGCTCCAACTCTCTGCGCGGCGACCATCCGGGGTGCGCGCCGGGGCTGCTGAAGGAAGAACTGCGGCGCTTGGACAGCCTGATCATCGCCTGCGCGGACGCCACGCGCGTGCCGGCCGGCTCCGCGCTGGCGGTCGACAGGGAGGGCTTTGCGCGCAAGGTTACGGAGACGCTGAACAGCCACCCGCTGGTGACGGTCCTGGAGGCGGAGCTGGAGACCCTGCCCGGCGAGCGGCCCCTGATCGTGGCGACGGGCCCGCTGACGACGGACAAGCTGGCGGCGGACATCCGGCGCGCGCTGGCCGCGGCGTCGGGAACGGA
>Ga0099364_10008878_pt1 | contig 14055 bp, 11 predicted proteins | sample TergutTh196P3_FD_73070 | JGI IMG/M metagenome (GOLD analysis project Ga0099364, IMG submission 73070) | Microcerotermes parvus P3 segment gut microbial communities from Pointe-Noire, Republic of the Congo - Th196 P3 | ecosystem: Host-associated > Arthropoda: Insects > Digestive system > Gut ...
GACACTGACAGGTCTGGCGACCATGTCAGGTCACGTGTACGCAACGACCTGTCAGGCTGCGAAGCTGCTGACAGTGTCATTTTTTCGTTTTTGACACTGACAAGTCTTACGACACTGTCAGGTCTGTTGTGCGGACGCAACGACCTGTCAGGCTGCGAAGCTGCTGACAGTGTCTAAAAATTAAAAATTGAAAGGTGGTTGTTAGTCAGTGAACTTCTACCACCTCATCAACTGTCACGTACCACAGGAATCCCTTAACGGAACTATATCCCATTTTGCTCAGGAAGCCCATATATTGCCGTACTTGTTGCTTGTGATTTTCCGTTATTTTTTTCCCGAATTTGTAGTCTATTACAACCGTTTGTTCGTTGTCGAAAACTACTCTGTCAGGGCGAACAATTGAGCCGTCGGGGAGAAGTATTTCCGCCTCTGTTTTTACTTTGACCTCGCAAGCAAACCATCGGTTAACTATTGGTTTTTTCAATGCTTTATGTACCGTGTCAATAATGTGTTTTCGTTCTAATTCGGGCAATTTGCCTTCGGTAATCATTGCGTTGAGCTTATTCTCCAAATCGGCAATAGTTTTCATATTGCGAAAAATATCGTGCAATAGGCGTCCTTTGTCAATTTGCGAACCGTCGGGGGCGAAATAGGCGCTGTTGCTGACAATGTGGTGAATATTGGATATTGGATATTGGATATTGGATATTGAATATTTGATATTTGATTTTGAATCTTCTTCTTTTTTTGATTTCTTTGCAGAAAGGGCGCCAATTTCGAAACCGGATTGAAAAATTCTGTACATCAGATTTTTTATATCAGAAAATTCTTCTTTTGTTTGTTGCGGGGTAGAAATGAACAAGGCTTTGCCGGCGCGGGTGAAGGCTACATATAATAAATTGAGATTGTCAATGTACGAAAACATTTTTTCGCGCAGATAATCTTTTACAAAAATTGTTTTGCTGAGTTCGTTTTCGAATCTAAGCGGCAGCATTTTCATATCGGAAAACGGCGCTTCTGCAGGGCTACACCAGAGCATTTTTCCCGATTTGCACAATGACCAGTCGCAGAACGGAATTATAACAGCGTCGAACTCAAGCCCTTTCGATTTGTGGATGGTTATTAACTGGATGGCGTCCTGATTGTCGGGCATGGAGACGTATTTTCTGTTCTTTTCCAATTCCCACCAATCTAAAAACGAGCGTATATCGGAGGTTTCGCGACGCGTGTATTGCAGTAAAACATCTTGAAACGCTTGCAAAAAAGGAGATTGTCCTTCGTTTTGGTAAAGGTTGTAACGGTTTATTAAATTTTCGGAAAGTTCAAAAATTCCGGAAATCCGAGATTCCAAAATTCCTTGAAGAATCCGCGAATCGTATTCATGTTGCAGATATGCTCTATTTATTACGTCGTCGGGCTCAACGATGTATCTCATTGCTGCTATTAACCATTTTACTGCGGGCGAATTGTTTATCAGCAGCGATTCGTTCGACAGCACGTCGTAGCGATATCTTGAATTTGGGTTTGCCTGACGGTATTCAATCAACATATCGGCAATAGTTTGCGCTTCCTTGTTTTCGCGCACTATGACGGCTATATCCGAAAGTCTGTATCCCAAGTCCTGCAATCGTTCTATTTTGCGAGGCAGTTCTTTTAATGCCTTTTCGCGCCATGTTTCCTCCGCATCCTCTTCTTCTGCAATCATTTCCAGATGCACATAACCTTTTGCATCTGTCTGACGTTCCGGCAAATGCTGATAGCTATCGCAATATGCTTCTGTCAGTTCAAGCGTTAATCCATGCAGATATTCAGTATCTGCTTTTCCGGCTTCGTCGTTCAAAAAGGCGGCGCGCATTTGCGCAACTGCTTCGCGGAAAAAAGCATTGTTGAACTCTACTATTTCCGGGGCGCTGCGCCAGTTTTTGTCAAGATTTTTAACCTGTACCACATCCGAGCCAAGTGCGTTTTCTACTTCTCGCGAAAGAATTTTCCAGTCGGTATTGCGCCAGCGGTAAATTGACTGTTTTACGTCGCCCACAATCCAGTTGCGAAGCCCTGATGCGATGCTGTTTTCTATTAACGGACGAAAATTGTTCCACTGCACCGACGATGTGTCCTGAAATTCGTCAATCATAAAATGGTTGTAGAAATTACCCACACGCTCGTAAATGAACGGCGCGTCGGCATCGGCGATAATTTTTTTTATGAATCCCGATGCTTCCGAAATTAGAAAAAGGTTTTGGTCGCGCGCATATTCGTTTACATGGCGCATAAGGTCGCACAATACGCCAAGCACGTTGATTTGCTTCAAAATAACGTTTGCCGTAGTTATTATTCGGGCATGTTCTCTTTGGTAGCCGGTCATGTTTTGCAGCAATTCGCCGAGTACGTCGCGATACGAATCCATGATAGCTTTTTTCTGCAATGAATTTTTGCTGTACCAGTTTTTTTCGACGCCTTCAAGCGCTTGCTCCACGTGTTTATTGACTCCGGTTTCCTGCCTGTTAGCCCAATTAGAAAAATATCCGCCAACGCCTTTGCTCTTTTGAGAAAAACTATCAACGGTCAGCCCGTAGCAATCTATCATAGCCATAGCCATCTGACCGCTATTTTGAAGATAGTCTAAATAATTGTTTTTCAGAGCAATCAATTTATTGCGGAAAAGTTCCAAACTTGTCTTGTCTGTTGTTTCCTGTAGCAGAGCGGGGTCAATATTTTGCAGTTCTTCGCTGAAAATTTCGCTGCCTAATCGAAGCACATCAGGCTTAAAGTTCCACGATTTACCTTCCTCAATCTTGCGTTTTGCCCATTCAACTAACCAATCCTTCAAATATTCGTTATTGTCTATATCGCTCAACATCAGATTTGTAGCCTCGTCGAGCGCTGAATTTTGGTCTAATTCGATGTCATAGCCGGCATATAAGCCCATTTCGCGGGCAAAAGAGCGAATTATCTTCTGAAAAAAACTGTCGATTGTAAATACAGAAAAATGCGAATAATCATGAAGCAGGTGAGCCAGTATTGTTTCCGACTGTCCGGTAGACATATTGTACAAGTCGCGCACAATGCGACTTTTCATCACTTGCGTGGCTTTGTTGGTAAAAGTTACGGCAAGAACGCGCCTATGGTAGTTGTTGCTCCCATGCAACAATAATTTTATGTATTCGCCCGTTAAGGTATGGGTCTTCCCAGAACCTGCCGATGCGCGATAAATTGTTAGATTCAAGGATTCAAAGATTCAAATATTCAAATATTTTGTAATTTTGGAATCATTCGTATTCTGTTTTCGGTATCTTCGATATCGCTGATTTTGTCCATTCCGATTGTCAAAACATCTATTGCGCCTAATTGAAGCACATAGCGGAAGCAATTGTCTTTTTTCTCTTCGCTGTCGGTTAAATCGCCTTGTCCGAGCACTTTCATTGCTATTACGCCTTTTCCTGCCTGATGCAAATTTTTCACTACCGGCTCAACCTTTTCTACTGTATCGTCCATATTTACGCCGTAGGGGTTGATTCGCACGTGCAATGTATCCACCCATGGTTCGTTAACAGCGGTTTCTACTGCCGGCAGCGCGTGGCAGCTAATACCGCATGCGCGTATTATCCCTCTCTGTTTCAATTTGTCAAAAGCGGTCATGTAGTCGCTCAGTTCGGTATTCCAATTGGCTGATGTGACCACATGCAACTGCAAACCATCAATATAGTCGGTTTGCATTTCTTTGAGAAATCGCATCACTTCTTCCTCAGTTTCGGCTCCCGGCTGCACTCCTTCGGGGATGTTTCTGCCCCGCATATACCACAGTTTTGAAAAAATGACATAATCGCTGCGCGGATATATTTTGAGCGCCTTGCCCACAAATTCATGCGTTCCGTACCAATCAGCCAAATCAAATTTTCGCACGCCACGCTCGTAAATTCCTCTGACAAGCTTCTCAGCCGCTTCATAACCCATCCGCGTAAGAGTAGATGAGCGATTACTTGCCATAATGCCGGTTCCCATGCTCAAACGGGTAGTTTTGATACCTGTTTTGCCTAACTCAACAATCTCGTAGGGGTCGTAAAAACCGGGCGCGGAATCACAACCGTTGTTGAGCAATACTGCGCCTACGCCTGCGGCGGCAGTTCCTATAAATTGACGTCTTGTATATTTCATGTCTTAAATTTTTTTTTGACAAAAATACGAAAAAAAAATGTTTTTGCAAAAAAAATGAAAAAAACTGTAACTTTTTTAATTTTTTTTCGTATAAAGGAATAAATCGAAAATATATTAAAACTAAAAATATGGTTTATAAGATAGCACAATCAGAAATACAGGATGCGGCGCAGGCTGTAAAAAGCATCAAAGAACAGTTATCGACTGTTGACGCTTGTTTGATTTTGTACTTTGTGTCGTCCCATTATCCTCTTGAGGCAATAACTAAGGGAATGGCTGACGCTTTTGCCGGAGCGCAGACGGTTGGCTGTACGACGTCGGGTGAAATTATTTCGGGCAAAATAAGTCAAAAATCCATCGTGGCGATGGCTTGGAGTAAAGATTCGTTGAAGTATTTGCAAGTAGAAGTCCTTGAAAATATAAAAAGCGATACGGAAGCAGTAAAGAAGGCGTTCAAATCGTTTGAAAATGGTTTGGGAAAACCGATGCGAGATTTAGACCCGGCGCAATACGTCGGAATGGTCTTGATTGACGGAACAAGTGGCTGCGAAGAGCAATTGAACGACCAATTGGGAAATCGCACAAATGTACTCTTTGTTGGCGGCTCGGCTGGCGACGATTTCAAGTTTAAATGCGCAAACTTGTTCGTAAACGGCAAAATATATAACAATGCGGCAATATTACTGCTTTTAGAACCAACAAACGGTTACACGATACTGAAAACCCAGAGCTTTGTTCCTACCGACAAGAAGTTGACCCCTACAAAGGTAGACGAAAAACGCCGGATGGTCATCGAATTTAACGGTAAACCGGCAACAGAAGCCTATTCCGAAATTTTGGGAATAACGGAAGAAGAACTCGCTAAAAATTTGGGAGAATTTCCGGTAGGATTAGTTTTCGACGAAAATAACTTTTTTGTCAGAAGTCCACAAAAAATAGAAGGCAAATCTATCTACTTTTATTGCGCGATAAAGGAAGGACTTGAACTTACAGTGCTACATTCGGGCGATATAGTAGAAGATACTAATGCCGACCTGCAAAAATGCGGCAAGCTGCAGGCAATTATAGATTTCAATTGCTGTTTGCGCATCTTGGAACTAACGCGCAAGAATCAATTGGAAGCATATTCGTTGATATACGGTAACACTCCAGCCATAGGTTTTTCAACGTATGGCGAAAGTTACATCGGACATATAAACCAAACATCCACAATGTTATTATTGAAATAATTTTTAAGGCAATGAGTAATACAAAACAGATATTGAATTTTATTATCAAAGAAAAATCACAGGGTAATACTTTTCAGGAACTGAACGTTCAGATGAAAATAATGATGAAAGGGGTCAACGTAAAAGGTATTTTGGAAGAAAAAATATCCGAAGAAATAGCCATTGCTATGACTGACAAGTTGAGAGAAATAGCAGTAGAGTTTGACGTGGATTTGCAAAAAATGGACGAATAACTCCATGCCCCCTTTTAGGCTCGTTTCTGCATGGAAACTATCACCCTTATTAACAAACGTGATACCACATGCTAATTTCCCTTATTAACTCCGTTGAGACCGCTTAGCAAGGTTTACTGATTAGGGACGAAATATCGGTAGAATTGACAAACGCTCTCGATGAAGAAAGTTTTTAAAAAATCATATATTTACTTTCAATAGATTTTATAGCAACACATTCTACTTCTACCAACCATCCCGGACGACAGACCTGAGCCAAGAGTATCATTTTGGGGATGGTAGGATAAAACGTTTCTATATATTTATTAACCACGGCAAAATCGGCTGTGTCGCGCAAATAGACTATCATACAGGCTATGTTTGCCATCTCGGCGTCGGCTTCTACCAGTAAAGCTTGTACATTTTCGAAAGTTCGGGCGGTTTGTTTTTCAACGTCAAAAGGATGTACTATTTCGCCGCGATTATTGATGCTTGCTGTTCCCGAAATGAAAATATGGCGACGGTCTCCATAGTCCACAGAAGTACCGCGCTCAAAGGTAACGCCGTATTCGTGGGTGGGGTTCAGGTGTGTTGGCGCTTTCAGATACTTTATTTGCGCAGGGGCAATGCCGCCAACGGCATAAGCATCTACTAACGCTAACACATCCGGATAAATATAGCGTCCTTCTATTCCGGTGCTTGCTATAAAATGCGTTTGCGGCGTCAGACCTTCGCGGGCAAAATATTCGCGACGAGCCGCTACCATTCCGGTATATTGCACATCAACGTTTTGAACATAAATCCATGTGCGGATACAATGTCGCTCAAGAGTGCAGCCGTTGCGTAAAAGGCTTTCGCTGTAGCGACAGAATATACGGCTTGTTTGATGCTCAATAGAAGCCGGAAGCGGCATCAGTGGCGTATTTTGTTTATCTACGCCACGTTCATGCAATTGCGTATTGAATAAATGCTTGTATTCAGGACGCGTCATTATAGTGGCGCCATCAGAATTAGTAGATATTTGGGCATTTTCAACGAAATAAAGCCATAAACTCGCTTTTGAACCGTTCAAAGGCGGTTGCTGCACAACTGACACAGCCTCGCCTGCGCTTGCTGTAAAATAAATCGACTGGTTGATGGCGTCGCTGACAAAAAAATGCTTCCTAACCAACTTTGCGCCTTTCAACTCCAATAGTAAACGTTGCACCGCTTTCTCAAGCATCATGTATTGAGCTTGTGCGTTTGCATACTCAGCATCTAATTCGAGAATTGCATGATATTCGGCATCGCCGCTGCCAAAGGGTTTGAAACTCCCCAAGCCGACGGTCGCATGCAAATCGTCCCATTTAATTTTTGTGTGTACCATTACATTTTTTATTCGACGCAAAAGTAAATATTTTTGGGGAAATGGCAAAAAAATTGTATTATTTTCTTTTTTATATAAGAAAATATGAGCCAAAAAATCGTAAAAAATCGTATTATTTTTCTTTTTTATCAATATATTTTATATCTTTGCAGCAAATTTTTTACCATGTTAAAAAAATTATTATTGTATCCAAGCGTTACGCTTATACTGTTGATTACGTGCAGTATATGCGGTTGTGAAAGGAATTTTGATACGGCTCAAAGCATAGAAAAGCATCCCGATATTTTTCCTGATTACCGTGATGTAGCCATTCCTGTCAATATTGCCCCGTTGAATTTTGTTTTGCAAGACAGTTGCCAAAGGGTGGAAGTTCATTTCATTCACAACGACCGTATATTGCTCAAAAGCAAAGGGCGCAACAGGATAGACATATCTTTACGCGCTTGGCGCGGCATGCTGCAAACAGCAGCCAGCAGCGACCTAAAAGTGCTGGTATATGCCAAAAATGCTGGACAATGGAAAGCCTATAAGCCATTTGGCATACATGTAGCCCCAGATTCTATAGACTCATACATAGCCTACAGGCTGATAGATCCGGGCTACGAAATATGGGACCGTATGGGTATTTACCAGCGCAACCTGTCAAACTTCGACGAATCGCCCATCATCATTAACCGTTTGAACGAAAAAAACTGTATGAACTGTCACTCGTTTCATAACTATAACCCCGACAGGATGATGTTTCATTCGCGCCAAACATCAGTAGGAACCTTTTTGTATGCCGACGGCGTGCCACAGCGGGTGAACACAAGAACAGAAAGCGCGTTGTCTACCGGAACCTACCCTATATGGCATCCTTCGGGAGATTATATTGCTTTTTCGGCAAACGTTACCCAACAAACCTTCCACGCATTACCAGGAAAAAAAATTGAAGTTTACGATATGGAATCGGATTTGATGATTTTAGACATAAAAAACAACACTATGCTTCTTGACAAACGCTTTACAACTAAAAATGAATGGGAAACTTACCCTGCATGGTCGCCCGACGGCAAGTGGCTGTATTATTGCTGCGCCGATGAAAAAAATATGCCTTTCGAGAGCGAACAGTTGATGTATGGACTTTACAGAGTAGGCTTCAATGCTGCAACCGGTCGTTTCGAGGCGCAAATTGATACCATTTTGAACCCCGAACTAACAGGCAAAAGCATATCATTTCCACGTATTTCGCCCGACGGACGATTTCTTATGTATACATCGTCCGATTATGCCACTTTCCCTATATGGCACACTGAGGCAGATTTAGAAATGCTCGACCTGAACAGCAATATGCCCGTTGATATTCAAGCAATAAACAGCGACGATGCAGAAAGTTATCACTCATGGTCGTCAAACGGGCGATGGATTGTATTCAGCAGCCGCAGGATAGACGGATTGTATACGCGCGCCTTTTTCGCATATTTCGATGCATCGGGCAAAATGCACAAACCATTCCTTTTGCCGCAAAAAAATCCTATTGAAAACTATCGTAGGTTGAAATCGTACAATATTCCCGAATTTATTAAGGGAAAAGTAACATTGAATCCGTATGAAATAAGCCGCGTTTTGAACGGCGAAATTATTAATCTTAACGAAATTATTGTTCAAAATGACTAAAAAAGGTATAAAAATTCGTATAGATTATTTGCTGTGTATTTTGGCGTTTGTATTTTGGGCGTTCGTTTATCCGTACCATATCCTTTTTACAGAGCAGTTAAGCCTGTTTCTTTACAGCGCTGATTACTGGCGGGAATATGCGCTTCAGCCCGGCGGTTGGGCTGCCTATAGCGGCAACTTTCTTGCCCAGTTTTACATTAGCAGTTGGGCAGGAGCAGCGATACAAACCGCGTTATTTGCAGTGTTGCTTGTTATCTCAAATACCATACTGACAAAAACAGGCGCTAAGGGCGTCATGACGTTAATCGCATTTTTGCCTGCATTGTGGTTGTGGGCGTTGCAATGCGATAATAACTTCGTTGTGGGCGACGCGCTGATGTTTATATCCCCGTTTGCGCTTACGTTGCTTTATATTAGCATTACAAATGCGACAGTTAGACGTTTATCATATACTGCGGCAATCATTCCTGTCTACCTCTTTTCAGGCGCTGCGGCAACGTGTAGCCTGTATGCAGCATTGGTGATTTACGAACTGCTGTTTGCCAAAGATAAATGGAAATATTTTACGCCCGCTTGGTTATGTGTAGCCATACTGCTGCCGCGCTTGTGGCAACATGTTTATCTTATGCCCGACGATGTTTTGTTCCAAATATTGACTTATCAAGTTGTTGATGGTATCAAAATTGTTCCCGTTATGTTGTTCGCATTTATACCTTTTTGCTTGCTAATATTCAGGATAAGAATAAAATTTATCGGCCGGCAGCATTTGGCGCTACTAACGTCAAAAATTTTCACCCTTGCCGTTCTCATTGGCTTCTTTGGTTACGGATATTATTTGTTTGCAAAAGCATTTAATCGATTGGAAGAGCAACAGTTCAAAATGTATTTTGCTGTTTCTCAAAACCAGTGGGATAAGGTATTGAAGACGGCAGAGCGTGTAAAAAAAACCGACCATCATACCGCTTACTTCACCAATTTGGCTCTATCAATGCAAGGTCAATTACCACAAAAGATGTTCCATTTTTCACAAACTGATGGCAAAGGTTTACTTTTATTTCGCGAATGGGATGAGTTCAATTTACGTTATGGTAGCGATTTTTTTTATCATGTCGGCATTTTGAACGAGGCAATCAGATGGATTTACGATGCGCATAAATTACGAGGTAGAGGTATGGATTACCACACATTAAAGCGTTTAGCCTTATGGAATAAAGAAGGTGGATACGACCCTATTGCAGCAAAATATTTTGACATATTAGAAAATACTTTGATGTATCGCCGGTGGGCAAAACTTCAGCGTGTAACGACATTACCTGAAAAAAATGAAAATCAAATGATGATAAATTTTTATATCGGTCATATATTTACGATAGTTAATTTGTGGGAACATTATGAAAATAATCCCGAAAACGACATCCTTCGAGATATTTTATTGTGTTACTTTCTGTTGGATAGAGAGTTTCAATTTTTTTTAGACATATATGATAATTTCCCTAATTCCCCGGATGTAAAAATTCCTCAAATATATCAAGAAGCTTTGCTGTTAATCGGAGCACTGGGTGGCGACATAACAAACGATTCTATTGATGTGAGCAATGAAACCCGTTTCCAAATGTTCGCCGACATTGCTGATAGAAGAACAAATAGAAGCGAAGCAGAATTGAAAGAGAAATTTGGAGATACATGGTGGTATTATTATTGGCAAAAGATGAAATGAGCCATAAAACCTTTATTTTCCAAAGCACCCTTAGTAACCAACGTGATGCCACATGCTAATTTCCCTTATCAACTCCGTTGAGACCGCTGTACAATTTTTTACACGCCACCTGCGATATCATAAAAAATCAAAAAAAACATATTTTTCGTCAAAAAAAATTGCAAACAATAAAACTTTTTTTGTAACTTTGCCGCCGAATTTTTTCGTATAAAAGAACATGAACAATAAAAATGTTTCAAAAAATGTAAATAGTAGTTGTCAATGGCACGTTATCTTGACCCAACAGTAGACCTGACTTTCAAGCGGGTATTCGGAGAACACCCCGACCTGCTGATAAGTTTTCTCAACTCCCTGCTGCCCTTAGAGCCAGGCAGGATGATTGAGACAATTGAATATTTGCCCGCAGGGTTGCCCCCCGATGCAAAAGCAGGGAAAAATACTACCGTAGAAGTGCTCTGCAAAGACAATTTTCAACGAAAGTTCATTGTTGAAATGCAAATATGGTGGAGCATAGAGTTCCGGAAAAGATTTTTGTACGATGCTTGCGAAGCTTACATCCGACAATCGGGAAAAGCCAATATCTATATGAAACCGTATCCGTTATACTCGCTTTCAATACTATACGCAAGTTTCGATAACAAAACCGATGACTTTTATCACCATTACCAGATAGCAAACATCGACAGTGAGAATGAAAACACACTGTCGGGAATAGAACTTGTATTTGTTGAATTGAATAAATTTAAACCCGAAAAGATGCCAACGGTGATAGAACAGCGAAAAGTAAGAGACCTCGCGATATTGTGGTTACGATTCCTAAGCGAACTGGGAGAAGACATGAATAAGTTGCCGGAGGATATGCAAAAGAACGAGTATATAGCAAAAGCGGCGCAATTGTGCGAAGTAGGAGAATACACTCCGGAAGAACTGCTACAATACGAAAATATCAAAGAAATTTTAGAATTTCATGAAGATTTGAGGAATTAACCAAAAAAATGTAACCTTTCAGTAAAAATTTCGTATATATAGTAGTAGTATAAATAAGAGTAAGAAATGGACAAACAGTTAAATTACCAGGAATGGTTCTTACAGTCGGATTACGACTTGGAAACAGCGCAGCACATGCTGCAGTCGGGACGCAATATATATTGTATATTCATGTGTCACCTCAGTTTGGAAAAAGCCTTGAAGGGGCTGTATATCAAGCGATTAAATCAATTTGCGCCAAGATTGCACAATTTGATGTATTTTGTAGACGAAAAGAGTACACGCGCAAGCAGACAGAAGATATGTTTAACCAAACAAAAACAATACAGCAATGGATAAAAAACCTTTCATAAAAGACAAAGAAAAAGCGTATGAAATAATTGCATATTTGCACGCCACACTGCACAGGCACGGAGTAGAACCTTGCAATATTGCCCTCTTCGGCTCGTTCTTGCATGGAAACTATCACGCAGAAAGCGACTTGGACATAATCGTTATTTCTGAAAAATTTGGAGGCAAAGGATTGTTAGAAAGATTAAACTTGACCATGAAAGCCGAAGAAGATGTAAGGAAAAAATATCACGTCCCAATGGACATCCTAAAGAAATCACCCGAAGAATACAACGACCATAACCGAAAAATGTTCGAAAGTAAAATAATAATATAACCATACATACAGCAATGAACATAGTAAAATATACAGACGTAGAAGACAAAATAGTCAACATCAGAGGCGTTAAAGCCTTAATAGACAGCGATGTTGCACAATTGTATGGAGTGGAAACAAGGGACATTAACAAATCCGTTAAGAACAACCCAAAAAAGTTTCCCGAAGGGTATATAATACCTTTGACAGACAAAGAAAAGAAAGAGGTTGTGGAAAATTTCCACCACCTCGAAAAAATCAAGTTTTCTCCTGTATGCCCAAACGCATTCACTAAAAAAGGGCTATATATGCTCGCGACAATACTTACAAGCGACAAAGCAATAGACACTACAATTGCAATAATTGAAGCGTTTGAAAAATTAGACCAACTGCAAGAAACAGTAGCACAATTGACAAACGCTCCCGATGAAGTGAAGCAAAAAGAACTGATGCAAAAAGGAGGCGAAATATTTGCCGAAATTTTAGGAGACGAACTAAAAATTTCAGATACCGAAACATCATTCGAAATAAATTTTGCCGTATTGAAATTTAAGCATACAGTCAAAAAAAAATTGTAACCTTTCAGTAATAAATTTCGTATATAAATAATAAATAGTAATAATAATTAAATCTTAATAACAATGAAAATCAGTAAAATAAAAAATTTGATTTTGACAGCGCTGATGCTGATAGCTACAAGCGCTAATGTATGGGCAAGTGGGATACAGGTGCTTGGCACAACTGTTACCACTAACGAAGGCGGACTAAGCGCCCAGGTGAAGTTCACTCTCAGGTGGGAACACGGATGGAGATTAGCGCAGGGAACTGCCGGAGACCTTACCGCAGTGGAAAACTGGGACGCAGCATGGGTCTTTATAAAGTACCGAGAATTGCCCGGCGATGACTGGAACCATGCCTTCCTCGCAGCATCGGGGCATAAATTGCCGGCTACTCCAATTCCCGCAAGAGCAAGGCTGGGACAAAGCGTTGAGGTAAGAACTGGTACTGAGCGTAACGTTGGAGCCTTCATCTATAGAGGGGTAGCAGGAAGCGGAATGACCGAATTTCAGGATGTTGAACTGAGATGGGACTTCAGAGCAAACGGAATGCAAGGCGGTGAAATGGTGGAAGTATGTGTGCTCGCCATTGAAATGGTGAATATACCGACCAACCACGTCTTTCATGTAGGAGATCTTACCTCACATGGCGCGCTAATAAGAAACCGATCTCAATATTCAACAGCTTTACGTGCTGCAGAACAAGTTACAATAAACTCTCTTAGACCGAATTATTTACAAAATTTCCAACTTGCATGGGTTGTTACAGGACGCGGAACTGGTTGGGGTAATTTGAATACCCTTTTTAATCACTTGTATCCCAATACGATTTCGTCTAACAATGTTCCGGGGGCTCCAAACCCTGATGATGGTAATGATGCTAATGGCTTTGGCGTTAGGGCTGGAAGCCAATGGAATCCAGGCGCAACTAATACCGCAATACCTGCATACGTTGGTAGTCCCATTCCTGCTACTTTTCCTTCAGGGTGGGCTGAATTTTACTGCATGAAATATGAAATAACACAAGGCGAGTACGTCCAATTTTTGAACAGGAGTACAGTAGTGCTAAAAAATGCCCAAACTTACTGGCACGATGGGGGCGCTACTCCGGCAGGTCGTTATGCTATAAAACGACGTGGCACCGGTACGCCCACAAATCCGTATGAATACTACTTAGACCCGCCAAATGCAGCGTTCTTGCCGATGGGTTATCTTAACGCGCGAGATCTTGTTGCATTTTTGGCATGGGCAGGTCTGCGTCCTATGACTGAATTGGAATTTGAAAAGGTTTGTCGAGGGCGTCAAGAATTATCCACCAACCTTGCAGACAGACCAATATACGCCTGGGGCTATAGTGACCGGCTCAATGCAGCTGCGGGATTTAATGACGGAAAGGGGCAGGCAAATGAGGGTCCCTCAAACCCTAATGGCAATATTGCAATAGCTCTCACAACAACCGGCACTGCAACCTCGATTAGCAGCTATACTACCAACGCTTTGGAAGGTCCCATGCGCGCCGGCGGTTTTGCC
>Ga0099364_10008879_pt1 | contig 14054 bp, 15 predicted proteins | sample TergutTh196P3_FD_73070 | JGI IMG/M metagenome (GOLD analysis project Ga0099364, IMG submission 73070) | Microcerotermes parvus P3 segment gut microbial communities from Pointe-Noire, Republic of the Congo - Th196 P3 | ecosystem: Host-associated > Arthropoda: Insects > Digestive system > Gut ...
TTTTCCAGCGGATCGCCTAGCTCGCTTAGGCGGTGCAGCCTGTTGTCTTCGTCAAAAAATCCTATCTGTTTCATGTTTCTATTTTACCACTTATTCACTGCTTTTGCTCAAATTTTTAGAGGTGCCCTAAAATAAATATGTTTTTGAAAATTTATCTATCTATGAGTGAACACTCTCGTTTTTTCTTTATTGTGACGAAGTCAGGGACATGGACTTGATTACGGCTTTGCGCCAACTTATGCTCTATGTTTTTGATCTGATAACAGAAAAATTCGATAAACAGGAACTTCTTTGTCAAGTACTCAATTGGATCAAGCAATTACCACGTTATATAAAGAACTTATGGCCTGTTTACAGCTGCGAAAGTTGAGTAATGCTTCATTCAATAAAATCTAGTTAATGGCCAAACTCGAGAGGCCGGCTTCACCGGCCTTTTAAATTACGTTCAAGGCTCGGGCCACCTTTACGGCTTCCTGGCGGGAATTGACCCCCAGAAGCCTAAAAATGCCCTTGAGATGGGTCTTGACCGTGTTGGGGGAGATGTTGAGGTCTACGGCTATGGCCTGGTTATCCAGGTTCTTTTCCAAAGAACTCAGTATGGCCCGCCGCTGGGGCGAAAGGGGGGCGGGGGCCGCGGACTTGACCGCGGCCAGGTCCATGATGCAGGTTATGAACTGCCTAAGTTCCGGAGCCTGGCCGTCGCGATGGGCTAAAATGCGTAAAATAGGGGTAAGGGACGGAATTTCCCGAATGAAAACCTGGATAAAGCCGCCGGGCCGGGCCGCGGCCAAAGCGCCGGTCAGGGTTTCCAGGGCTTCCGGCATTTCCCCCAGGCTCCACAGGGCCCTGGCCCGGAGGACATCAGTTTCCAAAAGGTCCAGCGGCCGGCGGTATATCTCGGCCATTTGGCGCAGTCGGTCCAGAAAGAAGAGGGCGGAGTGGTGGGCCCCGGTGACCAGAAGGGCGCGGGCGGTGGTGAAGTGCTGGGGCAGCTTGTAAAACGCCAGGGGGCCGCTCCCGGCCCCGGCCGCGTGGAGGGCCAGCCACTCCTCAGCCGCCTCCCGATGGCCGTGGTCCAGGTCCGCGGCCCGGGTCAGGGCCCGGAAATTGGGCCAGAGAAAGGGCGCCTCCCGCTGGTTGAGCTGTTCCTCCACTTCGCCGGCCAGCTTGCGGGCCTCGCCGGAGGCCCCCTGGCTCACCAAAATGAGATAGAGTATGGCCCGGGCGCAGACATAAAACTCCGGGCTGCGGCCGTTTTCACTGGACAGACAGGCCCGCCGCGCCGCGGCCATGGCCTGAGCCGTATCCCGCCGTTCATAGTGGAGCCCCGCCCGGAGGCAATCCTCCAGGGCCGGATATTCCGGACCTATGAAGGCCCCGAAGGTGGAGCGCAAGAGGTCGAACCCCTCTTCCCCGTAGGTGGCCAGTTCTGAAAAATCCCGCATGGAGCGGTGGGCCAGGGGCAGGTTCTGGGTTATGGAATTGACCTGGGCCAGCTTGGCCTTGTCCTGGCCCATGGGCTTTAAGGAAGGCAGGCGGGGCAGGATTTTTTCCCTGAGATCCCGGGCGTAATCCAGAATCCGAGTTCGGAAATCCAAGGAGAAGAGGAAGGAGGCGCCCTCCAGGTAGGGTTCGTCCTCCGGCCCTATTGCCTCGAATTTGCGGCGCAGGGCGTCGAGATAGTCCAAAAATTCCCCGCCGCGTCCGCTCAGGAAGTGGCCCCAGGCCAGCATGGACCTTAAGTGTTCATCGGCTTCAATGATCTTTCGGCTGGAGCGATCCAGCGACTCTATGAAATGGATATGGCGTTCCACCGAAATATCGCTGTCATAGCGGCTCATGGCCCTGACCACCCGGCCCATGCCGCAGAGGTCTCCCCCCAGGGCATACAAGTCCAGCGCCTGGAAATAACGCCCCTGGAGGTGGAGCCAGCGGGCCGACTTAAGGGCCGCGGCGGCCAGATCGTCGGCCCTTTGGTGAAGCTTATCCAAGAGCCAGTCCCGGAACAGGTCATGCAGGCGGTAGCATTCACCGCCCTGGCGGCTTATGAAGAGGTTTTCCCGCCACAGGGCGTCCAGTATGGCCAGGCACCGGTCCCGGGAAAGGGGGGGCTGGGTCACCGCGGCGCAAAAATCCGGGGTCAGTTCCTGGTTCAGAGCGCTCCGCAATAGCAGGTTCCTGCTCTCTTCATCCCATTTTCCCCAAATCTGCCGTTCCAGGTAGCCGTTAAAGCAATCGCCCGCCAGGTCGGGCCGGCCTTCCTGTTCGTTTTTTTCATTTTGCCGGCTTAAAAGGCGGGCTCCCGCACCCATGGCCCAGCCGCCGGCCTCCCGGCAGAGGTCTGCGGCCTGGGCCGGGGTCAATTGGATATTTTTGAGCCAGGCCAGGCGCCGCACGTCATCCGGGGTGAATTGCAGGTCCGCGGCGTTGAGAAAGGCTACTTCATTTTTGGCAATGGCGTCCGCGAAGGTCTCGGGGATTCCGCTGCGGCTCAGGATGAAGAAAATGAAATTTGAAGGCAGGTAGTGGAGTAGCCTGGGCAGGTCTTCCAGTATATCGGGATTTTCTATTTCCTGAAAATCATCCAGGACCAGGATGTATTCCTTTTCATCGTCACGGAGGGAGGCCAAGGCTTTGAGGAATAGTTCCCGGGCGTCGGCGGACGCCGCGGCCCGCTCCGCCAGGAGCTTGAGCTTGCGGCTGGATTTCCGGGCGTGGGCAATGGCCCCCAGAAGGCCGGCATAGAAGGCGGGGGCGTCATTGTCGTAGCGGGCCAGGCCCAGCCAGGCCACCTTGTTGCGCTGACCGGACATCCATTGGGCCAGGGCCACGGTCTTGCCGCTGCCGGCCGGGGCAGAAACGAACACCAGGCCCCGGCCCGTGGCCTGGGTAAGCTTGCGCATGAGGCTGTGGCGGGGCGTCCACCATTTGGAATTGGCGGGAGGAACGTATTTTCGTAAAGACATAAACCACCAATGAAATAATTCATTGTGCCCGTATGTTTTCTTTAGGGCAACTCCCGGCCGCCCTCACCGGGTGAGGAAGCGGCAGGCAATCAGGGCTTCATAAAACCCACTTAATTAATTAACTAACATTCGGTCTGCTTAGGCGGCTCCCTGGCCGGAGCCAAAATTTTAAAAGATTACGGTCAAGTTCGTCCATGATCACACCCCGGGCGGAAAAACGCAATAACCGGGGACGGGCCCAAAGGCGGAAAAAGACCTTTTTGCAAATATTTTTCCATTAAATATTAACGGGTGATGGCGTATGGGTGATGGCGGGCCTTTTCTGAATTGGGTATATTAAAATCAACCGTGAAACCAAATGCTTTCTGGCGAATGAATATTACACGGTTCCGCCCGCTTCCCGTCGGCTTGGAGGATGATCTATGCTTTCCGGCTGCCTGACGGCCCTGACCTCCGCCCTGGGGCTTCCGTCCGAGACCTATGCCGGCGACGGCCCCATTCACCTGCATCTGGCGGGTGATTATGACCTTTCTTTCGAGAGGCGGGGGGAGGGTCTGGCCCTGAGCCTTCCCCTGGCCCCCTTGCCCGGTCCGGCCCGCGAGCGCCGGGAATTTCTGCGCCAGACCCTCAAGATAAGCCTGGGGCTCATGGCCGAAGGCCGCCCGGCCGCCTTCCCCTGGCCGGCCTTGGGCCAGGCCGGGGAGCTTTACCTGGAAGCCCGGCTGCCGGGGGAGCCGAGGACCTTTGTGGCCGGAGTGGAAAGTTGCCTCAACGAAGCGGATAAATGGCGCTTGGCCTTGCGAGCCGCCCGCGGCGGCACCGCCCTAAGCTCTTCCAGCCCGGGGCCCGGCATAATTTTCCGGGGCCGCTAGCCGTGACGCGCCGCCGCCCTTTGGCCTGGCCCCGGCTTGTCTTCGGCCTGACCCTTCTCTTCCCCCTGGTGGTGGAACTCCACGCGGAGCTTCCCCCCTGGGCCGAGCAGGAGTTCTATTACGAAGCCAAGGACGAACCCCTGGCGGACATGCTCCGGGCCTTTTGCCAGAAGAACAACCTGGCCGCCGTGATCAGCCCGGGCATCACGGGAAACGTGAGCGGCCACTTCCGCTTCAACCGGGCCGCCGAGTTTCTGGACGCCGTCAGCCGGGGCCACGGCCTCTCCTGGTATTACAGCGGCACGGCCGTCTATTTCAACAAGCTTGAGGAACACAAGAGCGCCATGCTGCGCCTAAGGTGGATATCGCCGGAGGCTCTGCGCTCCACCTTGAGGAACATGAACCTATTGGATACCCGCTTCCCTTGGCGGGCCATGGAGAGCGAACGGATGGTCAGCCTTTCCGGCCCCCCCGTCTATGTGGACTCCATCCTCGACTTGGTACGGGACATGGAAAGAAACGCCTCCCAGGACCGGGAGATGCGGGTCTTCCGCCTTCGCCACGCCTCGGCCGACGACATGACCCTGACCAGTCAGGGCTCCACCGTCACAATCCCTGGCGTGGCTTCCCTCTTGCGCAACATAACCGGTGACGGAGGCGCGGAGGCCAGCGTCACCGTCACCCCCACCAATCCCCAGGGGCTCATGGGCCAGGGTTTGGCCCGCAACTCGGCCAACAACCGCTCGGAAGCCATTTCGGAAACGGCCCGGGATTTCTCCGGCGGTACGACGCGCATCCTGGCCGACCCCCGCCTCAACGCGGTCATAGTCTGGGACGTGCGGGAACGCATGGGCCAGTACGCCAGAACCATTGAGCAGCTTGACCAGCCGGTGCAGCTGGTGGAAATACAGGTGGCCATAATGGAGGTCGGCGTCAACCGGGTTTCCGAACTCGGGGTCAGCTGGGCCGGCCAGAGTCAAGTTGGCCGGGACGGCCTGAGCGCCGCGGGCAGCCTCAACTCCCCAACCGAGATTTCCCCCGGCGAAATCCCTTACGGTCGCGGGCTGAACGTCAGCACCATCTATTCCCGGGGCCTGGATTATCTTTTGGCCCGGGTACACGCCCTGGAGGAAACCGGCGACGCCGCCATCCTCTCCCGACCCAAGGTGCTGACCATGGATAACATCCAGGCCAGCCTGGAGCACGTAAGCACCTTCTACGTGAGGGTGGAGGGCACTGACGCGGTGGACCTCTTCGACGTGACCTACGGCACGGTGCTCAAGGTCACGCCCCATGTGGAACACGGGCCGGAGGGTGCTTCCATCCGCATGTTCATCCAGATAGACGACGGCAACGAGCAGAGCGGCACGGTGGACAGGCTACCCATAATCGGCCGCAGTTCCATCAAAACCCAGGCCGTGGTCAGGGAAAATCAGACCCTCATCATCGGCGGCTATTATTATGAGAAAGTTACGGGCGACAAAAGCGGGGTGCCGGGCCTGATGAAGCTGCCCATTTTAAGATACCTCTTCAAGACCGAGAACAGCAACGTGCAGAAAATCGAGCGCCTTTTCGCCATCGCCCCCCGCCTGGTTGATTTGGCCCAACTGCCGGCCAACCCGCCGGAACTGCCGCCCGACGCCTTCACCCGGGATTTGGCCGGCGCCCGGACCGCCCCGGCCTCCGGGGGCGGCTGTGCGGGGCGGGGGCGGGCCGGCTGATTGATGGGCAATGGGATTGAAGAGCCATGGGCGCGCGTCGGCTGAAGATTTTAGCCGGCCCCCACCGGGGCGGAGAACTGACCCTGCCGGAAAGCGGGGAACTCTCCATAGGCTCGGATGACGCCTGCGACATAGTGCTCTCCGACCCCTCCCTGGCCGGCCGCCACGCCTTGTTGAGCCTGGCCGGCCAGCAGCAGGGCCGCCTGATTCCCCAGGAGGGGGTTGTGGCGTCCGGAGAGGCGCGGCTTCCGGCCGAAGGCGAAGAGATAGTCGATTTTAGGGTTTACAGCCTGGGGGAGACGCGGCTGAGCCTGGGGCCCGACGAAGGGGAATGGCCGGACGATGAAGTCCCTGAAAATCGGCCGCCCCCGCCTGAGGAACCCCCGTCCGGGGAACCCGCCGGGGAGGAAGAAGCGCACGCGGCGGCGGCCGACCCCGGGACCCGGGCTCAGAAGCCCGGCCGGCGGAAAGCGGCCCTGGCGGCCCTGGCCCTGGCTTTGGCCCTGGTGGGGCTGGCCCGGCTTATATGGCCGGCCGGCCACGGCTCCTGGGCCGGGTTTCAGGACCTTCTGGCTGAGGCCGGCTACGCCGGCCTGACCTTGGAGCGAGGTTTGAGAGGGGAGATGCTGCTCCGAGGCTGGCTGGACACTGACCAGCAGGTGGCCCGGCTTAAGGAGTTGGCCCAAATCCACCGCCCGGACGCGGTGGTGGAGGTGGAAAGCCTCCGGGCCCTGGCCGCCGGGCTTAACGCCCGGGTCAGGACTCTGGGCTACCCCCTCCACTTCATTCCCGAACGGGGAGGGCGATTGCGGGTCCGCGGCTATGCTCAAAACGCCGAAGCCGCGGCCGGGATGCGCCGGGCCCTGGAACCCGAGCTGGGCTCCTTTGCCGGCGACGAATGGGAAGTAAGAACCTGGGCCGACCTGGCGGAGACCTTGCCCGCCTTGGCCTCGGCCCGCCGCCTTAATTTTCTGCGTTTTGAACCCCGGGACTCCGCGGTGGCGGTCACCGGCCTTCAGAGTGCCCCGCCCGAGGCTTGGGCGGCCTTTCAGGAGGAATTGAGGGATATGCTGGGCCTGCCGCTGATTTTTGTCCCGGTTTCACCGGCCCCGGCCCCAGGCCCGGCTTCGGAGGAAACCCCGCCCCCCCGGGCGGCGCCCCCCCTGCCACCGGAGCGGCCGGCCGCCGCCTGGCCTGATTCCGGCCTCCTTTGCCTGGGGCTGGCACGGGATCCAGCCAACCCTAAGAGCCTGCGCTACGCCGGCGATGGGGGGGGCGGCTACCTGGAAGGCGCTGTCCTGCCCGGGGGCCAGCGCGTGGTATCCGTTCAGCCCCAGGGCGTTTTTTTGGAACGGGATGGATTAACGCATTACTGCCCATGGTGAATAAAGGAGAGGCGGCATGGAAGTTTTCGACCCCGCTTTTGATCTGAAGCAAAACCTGGCCGAAGACCCTTCGGGCCGGGCCTTGGAGGCTGTCTGCAAGGTCCTCAGGGATGGTCACTTAACCCTGAACAAGGCCATGGCCACGGGCCTGCCTCGAAACGAGTACCAGTTGGCGCTGGGCCTTAAGGAAGCCCTAAATGCGGCCGAGGACAGCGTCAGCGATTTCTGGCGGAGACAACACCCCCTAGCTTAAATTAAAAAGGAGGAAAGATATGGCAGACGCATTAAGCCCGGTTCACGGCAAAATCGGCGCCTCATTCGATATGAGCCTGCAAAAGGACGTCAAGGAGATGGAGGACATGGCCAAGAAGGCCGAACAGGGCCAGCTCAGCGAGGGGGAGATGATCCGCTACAACAGCGTCCTCACCCGCTGGAGCACCAAGGTCGGCCTTTTGGCCAAAATCACCTCTTCCATTGACGATACACTGAAAAACATCGTCAATCGATAAAAATTCGGAGGAAGCATGGCCCTGCCTGATCCCTACGCCGCCCTCCTGGCGGCCAGCGGTTTCCTTTCCCTGTCCCTCGGCCGCCGGGACAGGGCGGAGAAAATTTTCAACGCCCTGTCGGCCCGATGGCCGGAGCGCCTGGCCCCGCTCCTGGGCCGCTGCCTGGGGTTTATCCTGGCCAACGAAGCCGAGAGGGCCGTTTTCCTTTTGGAAAAAGAAGGCGCGGCCCACCGGTCGGACCCGACCTGGGGAGGGTTTCATGCCCTGGCCCTGGCCGAGGCCGGCCGGAAAGGGGCCGCCCGCGAGGAGTTGACCAGCCTTCTGGCCCATGACCCGGACCACCCGGACAAGGCCATGGCCAAGGCTCTTCTGGCCCATTTAGAGTAGGGCATCATTAGACTGGAGCGGGCATGAACGAATTCGCCGAAATAGCCATCCGCATCATCAGGGAAGGGAGCCTCTCGGATTCCTCCGGGGCGGGACCCTTGCCTCCGGAATCCGTGGCCCCGGAAGATCAGGCCAAATTTGAAAGTCTGCTCAAGCCCCAAGATGAGCCAGAGCCTACGGCTCTGGAACCGACGGCCCTGGAAAGGGCGCCCCAGCCGGCCGGCCTGTCCGGCGACGGCATTTTAAACAGCCTGATGCGGATGTCCGGCAGCCTCCCCCCCGTGGGCGCCCTGGATTCTCCGCAAAGCCTCATCGCCTTTCAAAGCACCCTTACCCAGGGGACCACCTCCCTGAACCTGGTCTCCGAAATCCAAAGCCGGACCGAAGACGGAATCGACCAGTTGACCCGAGGATAGAGATGATGACCCGACCCCGCCTTTTGGCCTGGCTGGCCGTCATGGCCGTCCTGTTCCTGGGCGGCTGCAAGATGCCCCTCTATACCGGCCTCCAGGAAAAGGACGTCAATGAAATGCTGGCCCTGCTCCTGGACCACGGCCTTGAAGCGGACAAGCGGCCGGGGGAAAAGGGGAACTGGAACCTTTTGGTGAACAAGGCCGACTTGGCCGCCGGCATGGACCTCCTCACGGCCCGGGCCCTGCCCCGGGCCGCCTACTCCAACCTGGGCCAGGTCTTCCGGAAAGACGGCATCATCTCCACTCCACTGGAGGAACGGGCCCGCTTCATGTACGCCCTGGCCCAGGAATTGGGCGGCACCATCGCCGCCATAGACGGCGTCCTGGAGGCCCGGGTGCACCTGGTACTGCCCGAGCAGGACAGGATGGGCGAAAGCCCCACCCCCTCCTCGGCTTCGGTCTTCATCCGCCATCGCGCGGACATGGATATGCGGGACCAGGTGCGTGAGATCAAGAAGCTGGTCGAAAACAGCGTCCGCGGCCTTAAGTATGAATCCATCACCGCCTTTCTCTTTCCGGTCCTTATTGATCCCCCCACCCCCCGGGCGCGGCCCCGGGACGCCTCCTCCTGGCCGGCAGCCCTGGCCGCTGGAGCCTTGGGGCTGATCCTGGGGGCCGGGGGGGCTGTTTTCCTGGCCCGGCATGGGCGGCTCCCTAAGTGGGCGGCTCCCGGCCGGGAGGTTTGAGCCGTGCCCGGAACCATGACCGCGGCCCTAAGCCTCAAAAATTCCCAAAGCCCCCTGCGCGGGCCGATCCTGGCCTTTCTTTTGGAGGCCGCGGCCGAAATGCCGGAGGAAGTTTGGCCGGCCTTGGGGCTGCCGACGGAGGCGGCCGAAACCTTGCGCCCGGTCCTGGCGGCCTCGCCCCGAGCCCTGGCCCGACTGTCGTGCGCCTATTCCCAAACCTCTTACGGCGGTGAGCCGGCCTGGCTGACCTACTTTTTGGCTGCTGATTTTTCCGCCCTGCCGGCCCGGCTCCTCCTTCTGCCCCCCCAAGCCCTCCTGGCTTTGGGGCGCTATGCCGGGCTCACCCTTTACTGCCGGGAGGCGGCCGGCCTTTTAAGGCGGGAGGATGTCCTGGCCCTAAAGGAGGCCTTCGGCCCGGCCTCACGCGATTTCGCCGTCAGGCGCGCGCCCTTCCTTTTGCACGAGCCGGGGCGCCTGGCCGGTATTTTGGGGGGGACCCTGAAGGGGGACCAAAGCGCCCTGGAACTCATAAGCCTAGTCAATCGGGCCGCGCGGGCCGCCTTGGCCGTTTGCGCCGGGGCCCTGGCCCCGCCCCTGGCCAGGCTCTTTTTGGCCAGGCTGCCACAGGCCGCCGCGCCCCCCTCCCTGGATGAGGCCGCCTGGTACAGCCTCCAGGCCCTCTTGAGGAAGCTCCTGGCCAGGGAAGCGGAGTTGAAGCCGTGGGCCGCTTTATCATGAAAGACGGGCGCCTCGCGGTCCCGCCGGAAACCCGGATCCTGAAGGCCGACGAATACGGCGAACTCCTGGAAGCCTCGAAAGTCCTGGCCGCGGCCTTGGCCCTGGCGGAACAAAAGGCCCGGGAAGCCGAGGAGGCCTATGAAGAGAGGAAGAGAGAGGGCTACGAGGAAGGCCTCATGGCCGGCAAGATGGAAATGGCCGAACGCATGATGGAACAGCTCATTTCCGGGGTGGAATACGTGGAACGCCAGGAAAGCGTCCTGGTGGAGGCGGTCATAGGGGCCCTTCGGAAAATTGTGGGCGACATGGGCGAGGAGGAGCGCGCCGCCGCCGTGGTGAGGAAGGCCCTTTCCTATGTGCGGGCCCAGAAGAAAGTACTCCTGCGTTTAAATCCCCAGGAGGCGGAAATGGTTAACGAAAGGCTGGGGGAGATACTGCGCGACTACCCCGGGCTGGGCCTGGTGGAAGTGGCGCCGGACGCCCGCCTGGCCAGGGGGAGCTGCACCCTGGAAAGCGAGATCGGGGTCATCGACGCCTCCCTGGAAACCCAGATTGAGGCCATCCGCCGCTCCTTTCTGCGCCGCCTCACCCGCCAGGCTTAATTAGGGAAATACGCCCATGACCCATGAGACATATTTGTCGGAGGTCTTCGCCGACGCCTTAAGAAGCGACCTGCCGGTGGAAACCAGGGGCCGGGTGGTCCAGGTGGTGGGCACCATAATACGGGCGGTGGTTCCCGGGGTTAAGATAGGCGAAATGTGCACCCTGAAAAACCCCTGGGACAGCTGGGAACTCCAGGCCGAGGTGGTGGGTTTTTCCCGGGAGGCCGCCCTCCTCACTCCCCTGGGGGATATCCAGGGCATCTCCACCACCACGGAGGTCATCCCCTCGGGCCAGGTGCACATGGTTCCTGTCGGCCCCGCCCTTCTGGGCCGGGTCCTCGACGGGCTGGGCCGGCCCATCGACGGCGGCCCGCCCCCCATGGTTCCGGCCCACTACCCGGTCTACGCCGACCCGCCCAACCCCATGACCCGGAAGGTCATCAAGAGCCCGGTGAGCCTGGGCCTACGGGCCCTGGACGGCCTCTTGACCTGCGGGGAGGGGCAGCGCATGGGCATATTCGCGGCGGCCGGAGGCGGCAAGTCCACCCTCCTGTCCTCCTTGGTAAAGGGCGCGGCCGTGGATGTGACGGTCCTAGCCTTAATCGGCGAGCGGGGCCGGGAGGTGCGCGAATTCATAGAACACGACCTGGGGCCGGAGGGCTTGAAAAAGTCGGTCCTCGTGGTCTCCACCTCGGACCGCTCGTCCATGGAACGCCTGAAGGCCGCCTACGTGGCCACGGCCATAGCCGAGTATTTCAGAGACCAGGGGAAAAGCGTCCTCCTCCTTATGGATTCGGTCACCCGTTTCGGCCGGGCACTAAGGGAAATAGGCCTGGCCGCCGGGGAACCGCCCACCCGGCGGGGCTTCCCTCCTTCGGTCTTTTCCAGCCTGCCCCGACTAATGGAACGGGCGGGCAATTCGGAGGCTGGCAGCATCACGGCCCTTTATACCGTCTTGGTGGAAGGCGACGACATGACCGAACCCATCGCCGATGAGACCCGCTCCATCCTGGACGGGCATATCGTCTTGTCCCGCAAGCTGGCTTCCGCCAACCACTACCCGGCCATCGACATCCTGGCCAGCGTCAGCCGGGTCATGAACGCGGTCACCGCCCCAAAGCACAGGAAGGCGGCCGCCCGCTTCCGGAGTTTATTGGCCAAGTACCAGGAAGTGGAAATGCTGGTGCAGATAGGCGAATACAAGAAGGGGGCCGACGCGGAAGCCGACCAGGCCATTGACAGGATCAACGGCCTGAACGCCTTTTTAAGGCAGGGCTTAGATGAGCGATCCGGGTTCCAGGAAACCGTGGAATCCCTGGCCGCGCTGACCTCGTGAAGGGTTACCCCCTGGCCCGGCTCCTGACCATCCGGTCCTGGCGCGAGGAGGAGGCCAAGCGGGAAGTGGAGGCCCGGCGGGAGGCGGTCCGGCAGGCGGAGAAAATTTTTTTGGAAAAAAGGCGGGAGCGCGACGATTACGCCGCCTGGCGGCCCGGCGAGGAGCGGGCCCTGTTTGCCCGCATCCGGAACCGCAAGGTTGCCCTGACCGAAGTGGATGATTTCAAACAGAGCGTCCTGGCCTTGAGGGCTAGGGAAACGGAATTGGATGAAGCCGTGGCCCTGGCTGAAAAGACGCTGGCCGCGGCCCAAGAGGCCGTGGAAGAAGCCCGGGGCGCGGCTCTCCGGGCGGCCAGGGAAAGGATGAAAATAACCGAACACGGCCGGCTGTGGGCCTTGGGGGAAAACCAGCGCTTGGAACGCCTGGCCGAGGCGGAACTGGAAGAATTTTCGGGGCGTTCCGAAAAAGAGACAGGGGAGGATTCGGACGAACCCGAGGCCGCTATTGGAGGATGATTCATGAACATACGCGACATAGGCGGGCCCGGCGGGCCGGCCCCGGGCCCGGCGGGCCGGGGAAACCCGGACCGGGATTCCGTGGAACGGCTTCAGCGGGCCCTTAATAAGCCCGAAGACAAGAGGGAACGGAACAACCAGGAAAGGGAAGACGGGCCGAAAGGTTCCGAGCGGGAGGCCGGGCCCCTCTCCGGGGCGGCCATACTGCGGGGGCTCCAGGGACCGGGGGCCGAGGCGGCCGGGGGCCTTGCGGGACCGGGAGACATAGAGGGCCGCCTGGAAGCCCTGTCCGAAATCGCCGACCGGCTCCTGGTCTCCGAGCCGGGAAGCGCGGACAAAGAAATCCGCATCCTGATCAAGGAAAGCGTGCTCCCGGGCGCCGAGGTCCGCCTGACCCTCAAAGAGGGCTCTGTGGGGGTGAGTTTCGTCTGCCAGAATGAGCAGTCCGCCCTCTTTCTGGAGCGCCACAGGGCGGACTTGGAGCGGCGGCTGGAAAACCGCCTGGGCGGGCCGGCCGATGTCCAGGTCAACCGGGAGAATTCCGAAGGCGGCGATGGTCGCTCCCGGGGCCAACGCGATCTTTACGCTGAATGGTCTAACCAGAAGGATTGAGCGTGGAGCGCCTGTTCCTGCCCTATGCCGAAAAGCGGCTGATTGAGGCCCAGAACGCCCTGATGCTGGCCGGGCCTGAAGGCGCCTGGCTGGAGGGCGAATACGAGTGGCGCCTCCGGCTGGGGCCGCCCGAGTGGCCGGAATACTGGCGGGCCTGGGCGGAATTCCGCTGGGGTTCGGCCACTGTCCTGGCCCTGGCCGACGGGCTCCCCCCCGGTTTCCTCCCCGGGGCGGCCCCCGAACTCTGGGGGAGCCTGCCCCCGGTCCTCTTGGCCGCCGGGCTGGAGGCCTGGCTGGGCCGGGCCCTTGAGAATTTCGGCCGGGGCGCGGCCCTGCCGCCCCTGGTCCTGGAAGAGGCGGGCCTGGGCCAAAAGGCCGCGGACCGCACCGGGGACAGGCCGGGCTTTATTCTCAGCCGGGCCGACGGCGGGGGCCCGGCCCTTTCCGGGGTCCTGGCCTTCAGCCCCGAGGCGGCCCCCCTCTTGGAGACCCTGGCCGCCGCCCTGGCTCCCGGGGCGGCCATGGGCCCCGATGAACCTTGTGACTGCCCCGTAACGGCCCGCCTGGAAGTCGGGGCCATGGCCCTGGGGCCGGCGGAACTCGGGTCCCTCCGCCCCGGCGACATACTCTTCCCGGATGATTATTTCCCCGAAACCCAGGGCGGGCCGCGCCTGGGCTTCGACCTGGCCGCCGGGGGCCGGCTTTTCTTTTCAGGCCGGGCCCAAGGCCCGGCCCTCACCTTGGGAGGATGGCGGATAATGAACGACCTTGAAAACGGCCTTGGGGAAAACCCGGCCGAGACAGCGGAAGAGGCCGAAGCCTCCGAATCGGGCGAGGCCCTGCCGGACGAGGTCATCGACGGCCTGGCCGTGCCGGTGATCCTGGAACTCGATACCCTCTCCCTCCCCCTGGCCTCTGTCCGGGCCCTTCGCCCCGGCTATGTGCTGGAAACCAGTAAGAGCGTGGACAGCCCGGTGACCATTCGGGCGGCCGGGCGGGTGGTGGGCACGGGCGAACTTTTGGATGTGGCCGGCCGGGTGGGCGTGCGCATCAAGAGATTTACGGGCAGTACAGCCTGACCTGATTGGAGCCGGCATGGTTGACCCCGTTGCCATGATAGCAGGCATGGCCCTATTGGCCCTGGCCCCCTTCATTCTCATGATGACCACTTCCTTCATCAAGCTGGTGGTGGTGCTGAACCTGGTGCGCAACGCCATGGGCGTGCAGCAGACCCCGCCCAACATGGCCTTAA